>Ga0265797_10005734_pt1 | contig 17976 bp, 6 predicted proteins | sample P2T30metagenome_FD_192433 | JGI IMG/M metagenome (GOLD analysis project Ga0265797, IMG submission 192433) | Plant litter microbial communities from East Loma Ridge, Irvine, California - P2 T30 | ecosystem: Environmental > Terrestrial > Plant litter > Unclassified | place: USA: California...
CTACCATACAGAGAATAGGATCAGTGTGTAAAACATTTGCTAGGGGAAACAGGGTTTTAGACCGATTTCACCTAAGGAAGCGACATACCGCTAGCCGGCTATTCTTGCCTAGAGCGCGTTGCTACTTGTCCGCTCGTTTCTCAAAGCAACCTCGGAAGAGACGAGTCAACGAAACGACGCAGAGTATCTACTGCGGTGACATGCGCTAAATGATATCGCGCCACATACCCAACACAACCTGTACAATAATGTGCTCCAGAGAAACAGGTGTCCAAATAGACTTCCATAGAAAAACGCCCAAAACAGTCGGCTATCCTTACCGAATGCGCACCCCGGACCATGCTTCCGAGCAAGTCCTCCACACCATATCGACACCATCACGCCTTGCTCCAAACTGTCCATTCCCAATTCAGTCTTTCAGTAAGAGATTCCCAACATCAAAACATACTCCCTCAATGATATCTCCCCATCTCACGTCCTAACCCACCCCCCAACCTTCCTTCTAATCCTCTCCACGCCCACCCCTTTCAAACTCTTCCTCCTTTCCCTCTCGCGCTCGACCTCAATAACAGTAGGCGCATTGAAATTTCCGCTAAGTCGTCCGACGTGTCCGGTATCAGCGGTGCACGAGTATCTGCGTGGGCGCTCGTAGTCGTATGAGGAGCGTAGGTGTGCGGAGACGATGGCTTGGTGGGGGGATGGTGAGGGTGGTGAGGTTGGTTGCTGGTGGGAGTCTGCGCGCTTTCGGGGAGATGGTGGGGTTGGAGATTGGTTGTGGGTGTTGTTTAAGGAGGGGTTTGGGGCTGTAGTTTGCGTGAGTTCATAGTGATGCGGATGGAAGTTTTTGATCGTGGGGTGGGAGAGATTGTACCCTGTTGTTGCTGTTCATGTTCGTTCAACTGCTCCTTTCTCCTCTCCTTTTCCGCTCCCCTTCCGCCTCGAGAAACGTACTTTGCGCTTTGATATGATTGCGCGTCCATGTCTAAAAACTATCTAAATATCAGATGAGAATGAGCACGCCTTAACGTCCTCGATAGTGATAATCGCGTCGTGCTGTCTGTCCAAACGCAAAGTCACAAAATCCAGCGCCGCCCTCAAACAACCTAATATTCCCAAACCAACCATCGCACAGCCCTCATACTTATCCCATCATCCCCCTTCCTAACCATCCGCGGCCCGCCCTACCCACGTGCAACGTTCTCACAGCCGTGTTCAAACGTCATAGACATTCGGTCACCTACCCGGAGGAGCTAACGCAAGGCTGATCAGCTTGGCTTACACTTACACGATCTGATCTGGCCTGATATTGCGAATCACGTATTGGCTGGCTGGATATTGTGGCTTTCGCGAGGCATGAAGATCAGTTGCATTTTGTGTCGTTGTCGGCGCTTGAGGTTTTTGATCTCGATGGAGTGCGTGTTGCGATAATTTGTTGGGTGGTAGGACAGCTACAACTTGAAGAAGACGGAGAGATTCTCAGCCTGTGCGCGTGATCTCAATACAGTCCATACTGCACAAAGTTCCCGGACTTACATGTTTGATCGCTGCTTACATGGAACGCAGGTCCAGCATTAATCTTAGTCTTTCAAGGCTATGCTGCGCCATAGCCTGAAGATCTGCGCAAGGCTCACACCTCCCCGCCTCCACATCTCACCTCGTCCATCTCCCATACAAAGAACAAAACACCGAGTCACCATTCACTCAGGCCCAAGGCCGTAACTCTAATCCATATTTCATCCCAGCACACCACACCACAGACATCACCACCCTTCAAACCGCAGAACAAAACTCATTCATAAAGTATCCTACACCTAAGCTATATGCACCCATCCATCCCATTTGGCATCATACACACAGCCCCACCTCAAGCACGCCACGCAAATGCTATTCTACACGACTCGACTTAAAACCTGGCCTAAAAATGAAAACAAAAATCCCTCAATTCCCACCACATCATAAACGCCGTTGCTTTTTGAGAGTTGTTGAGTCGCGAAAACGGGGGAATGAGGCTAACAAGCCAAAGCCCATTTTGTTCGTTTCGTTGCCCCGATTCGATTACCCATTTCCTTTTCCTTCCGAGAAGAATACTGGCTTTTACATGCGTGGCCAGCTGAGAAAAGAGCCGTAGTCGTGAAGAGGAGAAGTAGTGACGAGATGAAGCGAACCCCGTTGCGCACGCAAATGCAGTGAGTTGGTTAGACAAGTAGGAAGTCGGTACTAACGATCCCGGTATTCCTCGAACGCTCTGCCAATTAAGCCAGAGGGCGTGGACTCTGCTGGGCATGCGTGAAGAGCGCATTCATAAGACGCTCGACCTTCAAGCAACGTCAGTCCCATTCCCCATCAACTGCACAAACAATGCACTCACCTCCGGTGCTGCCTTGACAAACGGCAGCTCCCAGAACGCATACTTGCGGTTCTTCAGAATCTCCAGCAGCGTGATGATGAGGCCCCACGGATGCGGGCGGTGCACCAGCAAGCGCTCTAGCAGAACCCGTGTGATGGTCTCTTGGATCTCGAGCTGTTGCGCCTCGGTATTGTCCTGCAGGCCGAACAGGTGCAGGAGCGCGTAGCTGTAGAAGTGCGTGTGCGTGTTGGGGAAGCGCAGCTGGTTTGCGATGGCGCTGATGAGGTGGAAGCGCGCCTCGGGCTCGAGATCGGTGGCTAGACGCTCGATGAGTCGTGCAGCTGGGCTGTCGGCATCAAAGAGGGGTGCGCTGACGCCGTCGTCGCCGAGAGTTGCGATGCCGATGTAGAGTGTCATCGCGTGGATCAAGACTGGGTCTGCGACTGTCGGCACCAGCTCGAAAGCGCTCGATTTGGCTTGAGTGTAGTACACGGCGGCCGAAATCTTCTCCATGTCCTGCGGCTTGATGTCGGAGCCCTTGAGCAAGTTGTCGATGGTCCCCTTGATACCTGCCTCGACAAGTCCGTGCTCAACATCGGCACGAATGATGGGAGCTTGCAGGTTCTTCTCGAGCCGGTCGACCTTCAGCCCGGCGGTGAATGGGTCGGGCATCTCCAGGATGGTGGACGGATATGCGCTCACTATCAGATTGCGCAGCTGCGTGCAATGCATCGGAACGCTGTTGCAGAACTTGAAGTGGTTCTCGACGAGAAACTCGGGGAAGTCGTGATGGATGACGAGCAATACTCGCAAGACGCCACGATAGAAGTGCTGCGCCATTGCTGTTTCTCCAGTTGGCTTGATCAACTGGCCGGTGAAGATCAATAGCGTCTCCATGAGCTTGGCGTAGACGTCCCAACGCTCGTCCTTGTCGCCTCCTTCTAGCATCGCCGGAATAAGGATTCGGTGAGCGAGTAGTGCCAACCAAGAGAAGGTGAATCGCTGGAAGTGAGATGGCTGCAGGATGAGCAGAGCCCGAGCGACCGCGATGAAAAGATCCGACTTGTGGTCAGCCATGGACTCATCCTTGCACGCCTCGTTCAAGGTGAAGAAGATCGTGGAGAAGAGTCTAAAAAAGACCTTTTGGTTGAAAGCATCTCCCCGCGTATTGTGATGGTTGCACAGTACCAGTACAACGACAACCAAGATCTGATCCAGGTAGCGTGCTTTGCTCTCCTTGACAGCACCATTTGAATGTTCATCTTGAAATTGGACCAGACTCACAATAAGCTGACCAAGGGCGTCGATCTTCACGGTAGCAAGGTCTTCGTTGGCAATGCCAAAGGGGAGAGAGGTTTCACGCTCATGCGCAAGTACAGCTGAGTCAACACATGTGCGAATGAACTCGATCGAGGACTCTTGGGTTTCCATGATGTTCTGCTTGTGGAGCTGGTAGATGAAAACTTCGGTCGTTTTCTTGGACGTCTCACACTGCTGTAGGTGCACCCACTCCTCGAAAACGTACTCCAACTGATCCTTGTGTCCACTCGCTGGTGGGGTCATGGACGAATCGCCGGTTGTTGATTGCAGATTGCTGATGACACGCTTGCCCAGTTCTAGGGTGGGATCTTCGGCGAGCCAGCTGGTCAGGGCGTCGATGGTTGAAGCAAAATCGGCACGGAATGCGCTTGGATTTTCACTGAGCAGGAGCTCGTCCATGAGGCTAGCTAGCATCTCCACCGCAGCAATGCGACGCTCGTGGATTGCCTTCGCGACTGTAGTGTTGAGGCGGTGAATGTCCATCAAGCCCACTTCCATGAGGGCTACCATGACCGGAGCTTTGAAAATGCGGTCATCCTCGTGGAGTGTGGCTAGCCATATGAGGACTTGCCGAGACGTCTGGACAGATAGCTGGCAGAGGTGGCTTAGAAGATGAGCCATGACTTCGATCTCCAATCGCGACAAATTGTCGCCGAAGAGTTGGTTTGTGACTTGTCCAGCGAGAACGTGAGCCCATGTGTCCTTGTTGGGCCCAGCCAACTCGATGGTCGAGGTCAGCTGCTCGAACATGTGGTGGATCTTGCTGTTTCCAGGTACCAATTCGGTAATGCGTTCTTCAGGAGCCTCCTTGATGATGCGCAGGAGCTCAACGAGCATCTCTTCAGCGGTACGACCGCGCTCAGGTCCTGCGCCGTCCATGTAACCGTTCAGTTGCTGCTGGGCCGGAGGGCCTTGTGACCCCGGTAGGCTCTGGAGACGGGGCTGCTGAGTATGCAGACGTGGCTCGGCTGGCACTGCGCCTGGAGTGGGCAGGTTTGGCACTGCTCCAAACTGGTCCTGTAGCACATCAGGCATCTGTCGTCCGCTGTCTTGCGATGCGCTGCCGGCATGAGGAACCCCTCGCGCCTGTCTGCCAAAGTCTTCGTAGATAGCTAGCTGCTCTCGATTCAATCCCCCAGCAGTCTGCTTGTATGGTTCCGGGATGTAAAAGGCCCAAGGACTAATATTGGCGTCTTTGAACGTCTCGTTGGGACGAGTGCTGCGGAACATGCGGCGGATACGTACAGCCTCCTCGATCTGCATGTCAATCTCGGCCAAAGAGGACATTTCCGCCGCTTGTTCGACGGTATTGCAGACAAGGTCCAAATTGTCGTTGACGAACATGAGCACATGCCCTTCTGGTAGAGCTTGCTCGGGCAGCTCACGAGCCATCATGCGAATGTTGTTTTGAATGCTCATGCGTAGAGGCTCCTTGCAAGTGACTAGAGCCAAAGCCCCGGACAGCGCCTTCACCACGGTGTGGGCTGCACTACGAAGCTTCTCCTCATCTGGCTCCATGGCAAAGTCCTTGTTGATGAGCTGTGATGTCGAAATCGCGGCGATTGTAACCGAGCGTTCCACTACTGGAGCAATGATCTCTTGTATCGCTTGATTGACCGCGCCAAGGAAGATCTTCTTGAGACTGGCCGGCGATACAACGCTGTTGCCGGAAGGAGGGTATTGAAGCTGGTTCGTGAAGTCCGGCAAAGCTGCTGTGATTGCTGCAGAAGAAAAGCGGTCGCTAGTACCGCGAGACCGATTGAGTCCCATGATGGACAAATCGTTGAACGCATCCATGCCGTCGGTCATCAGAGTTCCAGGGTACTCTTCCACTTGTGGACGTTCTCGAATGCAATTTGCCGCCTCGATGTCCTTGTGATCAATATCAAGTCCTTTGCAAAGCACTTCAATCTCAAACTTCTGATTGAGCTTCAGGTCTGCATTCTCATACAGCTCCAGCAACACCCCCAGCATCTCCATAATCCACGGGTTGGGTGGTCGGAAAATAGTGGACTTTGCGGCCTGGACCAGAACCTTGCAGGTAAATGGGATAACGAGGAGAAGCCGCCCAGTGTCATGGCCCTCAATCAACAGATCCTTGAAGGATATGTTGCGGAACTTGATTGGCTGGTCGCGAGCTATGGTAAGGGCACCGAGCCACGAGCCCAGGTTCTTCAAATGGCCACGCTCGGTCGAGCCCAGGGTGGAGTCGGTGTTGAGCAGCCGAATGACGCTTGCATAGGTTTCGCGGAGAACCTCAGCCCACAGCGCTTTGTCGTTGAACAGCGACAGGATATCGAGATAAAGCTGTTGAAAGTTGGGCTGCATCTTCGCACGCTCCTCGACAAGGTAGTTGGCGAACCACTGGTGATGCCTCGTTTCGACTGCGTCCGTCAGATCAGTAATCTTCTCGCGCAGGTTACGCTCCGATACGTTGTTCAAGACAAACAACACTTTATCCGAAACCTCCTCGTCAGGCTCTTCATACAAATCGGGCCGCAGTGGTGGATCGACGTGTAAACAGGTGAACTTGGATACAGCTGACTCTTGCTGTAAGGCGTCTTCAATGCCGTTGCCATTTGTGAGACCAATACCGTTGTGCCCGTCCCCATTCACCTCGGCAATCTGCTGGCCTACAATCTCTTCCGCCTTGGTGAAGATCTCGGTGCCATGCAGTCCTGGCACGGTCAACAGTTGATCGCAGTAGTTCGGCCATTCCGGCAGTCGATTCGAGAAGTTGATGAGTGCCTGTAGACCGAATTTGTACATGGACTCATCAGGCCGGTAATCTTGCACAGCCTCAAGCACCATGGCAAGGCCGACTTGTAGTGCAATCCTTGACAGCAAGTTGAAGTTGATGATGCCGCCGAATAGAACGGCGGTCGTAGCGAGAGCCTCCAAGGGGTATTCGCCGAAACAGTTGTACTCGTCGAAAAGCCCGTGTATCATACATGCGAACAGCTCTTGTTCTGCAGGGTCACGGGATTCCTTGTACCTCTTCAGCACAGAAATGATGTCACGTACATCGCTCTCGCCGCTGTACATGTTTTTGAAATGTTCCTGCATCCTCTTGTCCGCATCTTCGGGAAGAGCGTTGCCGTTCTCGCCGTTGGCGTCGATGACATCATCCACAGTTTCGCCATAGTTGATGAGCCGTGGGTACGCCTGTATGCAGTTCCGCTGGAGGGGAAGCAGCTCTTGTTCTGGCAGGCCGCACTCGGCAAGGAACCAGAGTAGCGGGTAGACCGTCTTCACGGCGAGGGGCAGGCTCAGTGGCTGGTGGTCTTCTCGCACACGCTGCATCTCCTCGGCAGCGCGAGCGGTCAGGAAGTTTGTCAGGATGCGTCGGAAGAGTGGGCCGGCCTGGTCGGAGGTCTGCTGGAGCCACGGCTCGAGATCAAATCGCCCTCTCGCATGCGCTTGAGCCGCGAGGTCCAGGCTGATGTCAGTGTTACTGCGAATCAACTGCTCAAGCCAGTCGTTGGCCTCGGCGTGTTCCAAGATGAGGGTCAGCAGCATGGAATCGACGTTGTACGCGTCCACGAAGCGGTCGACGAGCCACTGAAGGTCCTGATGCCACAGGCCATAGAGCACGAAGTTGTAGATGGGCAGCTTCTTGTGGAAGTACGGGTCAAACAGCTGCTTAAGCGCTTGCTCCTGTAACGCTCCCCACGGCTTTGGCACTGCCGCTGCTGCAACCAGGAACTCTGCCGTGTGTGGATTGATCACCATGTCAGGTATGCCCATAGACTGCGCCACGTGGTATGTCTCCGAGGTGCGGAAGATCATGCTGAAGAGGGCGCTCGTTGCGTCGAGCGACACGAACGGGTGCTTGACTGCCTGCTCTGCGAAGACTTTGACATCGTCTGAGGCATCTTCGAATGTCTGCAGCGAGTACGAGGTGCGCAGGCGCGGGATCTGGGTGACGTCGAGCTCTTGCGGGGTGCACGACAAGAAGGACAGGAGGAAGTAGAGGTGGGTCATGTCGCTCTGCCACTGCCCGCCCCACAGCAGCTGGATGTCGAACGTGTCGGTGTCCCGGGCGATTGGGAGCAGCGCTTCGTAGATGGCGAGGAACTGCTCCTTGTCGATGCGCAGGGCGTCGCGGTCAAAGGCGTGGACGACATCCTGCCAGTCCAGCCGCTGTCCGACGCGGTGCTCTCGCAGCGCGGCGACGAAGTTCTTGGCGTTGTATCCGTTGGTGAGCGCAATGTAGAGCAGCGCCGTCGCGACCTGCTCGTAGCTGATGTCGCGTGTCTCGGCCTGTGCGAGTGTCTCTTTGCATGCCTCGACCGTCGCTGTTCCCTGCGGCCCTGCGCGCTGCACGAGCTTGGCGAGCGGGTTCTTGACGCTGGTGAGGTCGACGAGAATCAGCTTAGACTCGACGGCGGCCGGCACTGGCGTCTGCAGGTTCTGGTAGCGCATCTGGACGGCGTAGACGAGGCTCAGCTTGCGATCGTCGTCCCACGCGGGGGGCGGGTCCTGCAGTATCTCTTCGACGAGCTCGACAAGGACGTCCGGTGAGAGATCGTCGCCGGGCGCGGGTTGGGCGATGGTCATGAGCAGGTCGTCGCCGACGGTCGCCATGACGGAGTCCGCTGTGTGGGGTTAGTGTGGAAGGTGAGGGGCTTGGCAAGGGTGCGTGTATACCTTTCTGGCGCAGGTCTGTCCGTCTGCAGGCAAGCGCTAGCGCCGTCTTTGCGATGGGGTCCAGCTTGAAGTGCGCGGTGAAGGCGGCCAGGTCGAAGTCGCGGAACGTCTCGCTCTCACCGGAGCTTATCGACTCGGCGATCTTTGCCGCCTGCTCTGCGTCTTTGCGCAGCTTCTGCATCTCCGTGACGAGGATCTGGTAGCTGCCGTTGGCGTCGGCATTGCTGCGGGCGGTGGTGCCAAACACGTGCGCCGTGTTGTTCTGCACCAGGCGGCGGAAGTACTTGGTGAAGACCTCCATGCCGTGCGAGTCGACCAGCTGGCGGCGCGTTAGCATAGGACGGCGACGCAGGGGCGCAAACAATAGGGCATGGCACGAACCTTCCTGAGCTGCTCGGCCTGCGTGTCCCACTTCAGGCGCTCCTTGTCGTCCCGGGGCGGCACAAACTGGCTGAGCAGCAGGAATATCTGGGCGACGACGATGCGCGCGAGGCTCTGTGAGGACGACGACGAAGACGCGCCAAACGGCGGGTTGCCCTGCGTGCTGGGCGAGCTGAGGGTGCTCGAGGCGGCTCCTCCGCCGCTCAAGGCGGCGTTGGGCGCTATGGTCGAGGCCGCCGACGACTTGCGGCTGCCGGCGAGGCGCGACGAGGAGGCCTGGGCGAGGGACGGGAAGCTGGCGCTGGCGGGCGAGTAGGCGGGACGCGGTGCTGTGCTGGGCGAGGGCGTGTTGCGGTACTGGTCGTCGGTCGAGATGGGCGGTACCCGGGCGCTCTGTCGTGGTGTTGGGGCTCCCCAGGGGTGTTGCTGGCTCATCTGTCCATGGGGCAGCTCGTGGCGGGTAGGAAGGGGTGGTGGAGCGGGGCGTGGTAGACGTGGTAGCGATGGGGGGTTTGGGGACGAGTTTTGGCGTCGTGGTTGATAGCCGTCGTCGCGACACTTGCATGCGCACGGGAGAAGCCGTTCTTGGCACTGCACTGCACTGCACTGCACTGCACTCATACCTAGGGGTATGCTTCTGGCCTTGTATACTTCTTGTGACTACCTGACTAGATAACTTAACACTGTCTACATGTCCGTTCTTCATGTTGATTCAATTACCATCTGATCTTACGTAGGACCGAACGAGGTTGAAGATATGCCCAACCAGCTACCCCACACTCGTTCCTGGGGCCTTCCATTGTTCGAGCAGTACCATCTCAAGGCACGAGGATTATTGATGGGAATAGCAAATTGAAGGCCGGATGCCTTCGATGCGTGGAGACTGCATGAGAATATCGCTAAGACACTCTACTCATCGTTTATATGCATACGCCGTGGATGTCACCTCAGAGCTCACCAGGCCTCTTTTCAGCACCCTGTCTCAGAAGTGAAGCTGCAATCTGAAGGCATATTACTTGTACAGATACTAGATGCTGGTGTCTCCATGTACTAGCAATCTCACCTCACCTTGAACGCGTCCAAGCTTCCTACTCATACCCTCGGCATGACCGTGAGCAGTCACATTGGCGGGTACGTCCGTTTGATCGTGGAATCTATCTCGTACACTCATGAATGCATGCTTCGTTTGACAGACCTTTCACTTCATCATAAGTGTGCTGCGTGTGGCTGGCCTGGTGAGATTCTTTGGCTACGAGGCTACGCAAGTGTCGCTGACTGAAGATATTCAGGCACAGCTACCAACGATCGAGCAAATAATGCTTCTGAGCATTACATCAAATAAAATTATGTCCGAATGCTGCGCGAATAGGGTTCCTGGGCGACGCGGCGGTCTCATCTGAAGTCATCGTCGTGAGGTGAGGATCGTCATAGGTGGCGCTTGGTGTCGTCCCTGACAACCACGTTCTGTAAACATCGTTATGCCCGCATCAACCCCGGTCGACTCCTCACCACGCAGAACCCGTCGCTGCAACCACCAGATTGATACCGAATATTTTAATCAGACCATTGTTCGCGAGCATTCGTTGTCGCCCGTCACCACGAACCACTCCACACCCTTCGCTCATACAATAAAACACCGCCATGGGCGGGACAACGGCCTCGGAGCCGCCCTCTGTGTCCCTCTCGTGTATGCTCCACCACAGTCCACCACACGCATCGCATACTGACAAACGCAGTCGCAAACAACTTCTGGGGCAAAGATGACGCTGGCGTCGGCCCTATGCTCGACCGCATGCACAATGCAAAGGTCGCCAACGACGAGCTGAAGAACTTCTACGCCACACGCGCCGCCATCGAGGACGAGTACGCGCGGAAACTCCTGAACCTCTCTCGCAAGCCCCTGGGATCCGCCGAATCGGGCACACTGCGACTGTCATGCGACGTCATCCGAGCCGAGGTCGAATCGATGGGAAAGGCACACCAGAACATCGCCCAGCAGATGAAGACAGAGCTGGAAGAGCCGCTGGCTGCATTCGCTGGCGGCATGAAGGAGCGGCGGAAGATTGTGCAGAACGGCATCGAGAAGCTGCTCAAGCTGAAGATGCAGCAGACGTCGACCGTCAACAAGTCACGCGACCGGTACGAGCAGGACTGTCTGAAGATCAAGGGCTTCCTCGCACAGGCACACATGGTCATGGGACACGAGGAGAGAAAGAACAAGGCAAAGCTCGAGAAGACGCAGATCAACCTCTCCACCACTAGCAGCGAGTACGAGGCGGCGGTCAAGATACTAGAGGAGACGACTGGAAGATGGAACCGGGACTGGAAGGCGGCCTGCGATGTGCGTGTGACACCGCGAGTATGAAGATCATGACTGACAGCGAACAGAAATTCCAAGACCTAGAGGAAGAACGCATCGACTATACCAAGAGCAGCCTCTGGAACTTCGCCAACATCGCCTCCACAGTATGCGTCAGCGACGATGCCTCATGCGAGAAGATGCGTCTGTCGCTCGAGGACTGCGACGTGGAGAAAGACATCACTGGCTTCATCAAAGACTTGGGTACCGGCCAGGAGATACCAGACCCACCCAAGTTCATCAACTTCTGTCGAGGAGACGCCGAAACATCGTCACAAGCGTCAGACGACGAGAATTACTCCGTTGCGCAGTTTGCACGGACTATGAATCCGTCCTACCGCGCTTCGTCTCCTCAGCCTTCCATGTTTGAGTCGCATCACGATCCGAACAACCCTCTAGCAAAGGAGCTTGGCCTTCAGCACGACACTCAGCCATTAGCTCAGGACGAGATAGACGTTATTCCCCAGGATCAGATCAACGTCGCTCCACGCCAGCCAGCAGCTCAACCTCAGGATCATATCAGTGTCGCTCCACGTCAACCTGCTGTACCTCAGCAGCCACAGCCCGCACGTGGCGTGCAACCGGATCCACGTCTGGTACAAGCACAGCAGCAGGCTCGCCAGAACTACCAGCAAAGCCAAGTCCCACACAACGACTACCCCACAGACGGCATGACTCAGTACTGCCGCATTGGGCCGCCATCTGATCGAAGCACGATTCCCAGCCCTGCTCGTCCCTCTAGCAGAGACTCTCAGAGTGACTACTCCAACCCTACCTCATTCTCTAGCATCGAGCCACCAAGTGGTTCCGCATCGCCGGGCAAGCCCATGCCGCAGTCTTCCATGCCTGAGCCTAGTCCCATCGAAGACAGCTCAATGGCGAAGAAGAGAGGCTTCTTCAACAGCCCTTTCGGACGCAGGAAGAGCAAGCACGAACGTGAACCACCAACTATCATCCCAAGCAGCCGTGATACTTGGGCACCAACATCACGAAGGACCAATGATGAGAACGTCAGCCCAACAAGGACCTTTGGCAGAGGTACTCGTGGCAATGTGATCCAAGACGCCCCACGCTCGGCCAGCCCAGAGCCGGTCGATCCTCGTGCAAATTTCCAGCTCAACGTCGGAAACAATGTCTTTGACGTAGACTCGCCCGACAAGAAGAGGCAATCACGGCAACCAGAGCCGCAAGACGAGCTCGACCCGATCGCCCAAGCTCTAGAGGAGCTCAAAGGCGTTACCAAGCAGGGCTCTCTGCGAGTGTCTGCTGATCGCTACCATGGACTAGCTACACCTCAGCCTCCTGCTACACCGGCTGTTGGCGCGAACTTGCCCGGTGGTGCCCCTACTCCGCTCGCAAATGTCACGATGAATGCTGCAAAACGAGGCACACCTCCGCCATCCTACGAACAGCCACCGATGTCCCGGCTTGGAGCCCCAAAGCCTGCTCACACCGCTCGTCAGATGCAGAAGACGACGCAGATGTACGTCAACCAAAAGGCAAACATGTACAACACGGGCGCAGATACTCGAGCAGCATCACGCAGCCCAACCAAGCAAGAGCCTTCACGAGCCGCATCGCCCGCACCACCCCGTGCCACTAGCCCCCGTCCTCAGCTCTACACACAGACATCGCAACAGCCGAGTCCGTCCTCATACCGTGGAGCCTCCCAACAACAAGCTTCTTCACCAACGACATACCGCCCAGCACAACAACAGCCACCACGCCAGCCATCTCAGGACCAAACAGCTACTAAGAACAGCTACCGCACCGCATCACCCAACCCATACGCCTCCCAGCCCGCTCCCAGCGCCCGACCTCGTGCCCAAACAGCTACAGCTCCCGCACAAGCCTACGGCACGCCCGTAGGACGCAACTCATACACATCCACGCGCGGCGCCTCCCCCACCGTACGTGCCCCATCCCCCCAACCACCACCCCAACCTTCCTACGCCCAGGCCCAGTCCCGACCGCAATCCCGCGCCGCACCCTCGCCACGCGCTGTATCCCCCCAACCCGCATTCCGCCAGCAATCCTTCGACCGACCATCCAGTTCGCACTCTAGTAAAATGGCAATGTCTGTCGCGGCGCCGAGTGAGCACGGCAGCGTGTACGGTGGCGGAAGCGTAAGGGGACGAGGAGGCGCCGCGCCACGACCGCAATCTTCTTACTACGCGGGTAGTACTGCTGGGGGTGGAGGTGGGAGTGGAAGTAGTGCCAGAGCAGAGTCCAGAGCGAGGAGTAAGAGTCTTGCGGAACCGAAGCAGTATAATCGTGATGGAAGGATTATTTTGAATTACTGTAAGTCTTTTTCTATGCCCCTTTGCCTTGCTGTGCATCGATACTAATACGTTGACAGCGCGCGCAATGTACTCGTACGCCGCACAAATCCCCGAAGAACTAGGTTTTCAAAAGGGCGATATCCTTGCTGTGCTTAGATTGCAGGACGATGGGTGGTGGGAGGCTGAGGCGGTGGGGAAGAATGGGAGGCCGGGGTTGGTGCCGAGTAATTATTTGCAGGCTTGTTAGATGGTTTGGGGGGGTCTTTGGACTTTCGTTGTTGTTGTTGTTTGGATCTTGTGTATGAAGGTGTTTTGTGCGATTGGTGGGATACGTTCGTTTTGGGGATGCGTGGCGTTGGAGTGTTGGATTGGATTGGGTTTTGGGAGGGGGAATGATGGTGGTTGATAGGGCAGGTATGTGTGTAGGTAAATGATGTGTAGGGTAGGGATGGGATGGGGATTGCCACGTAAGATGGCGAAATTGTATATGAAGCCTATCCATTATCATTGTTCTGAACGCGCCCCCATCTGCATCCACCATAATGAACACTAGCAACTTATACTTGCCTCCTGTCCCGTCTGACGATTCTCGACACTCTGGAGATTTTATCACGCTTAAGGATGGCTGATGTCATATTATTCGTAAGCGCGCGGGCATGGTGAGAAAAAGAGGACATCGTCATTGATGTGGGATGATCGCGAAGGTTCGGCCCAGGAGGGTATTGATTCACAGGGTATGGCATCGTGGCGTGGCGTGGCGTGGGGTAGGGGGCGATGGAGTCAAATAGCAAGATTGCATGTAAAGTCTTACATTAGTCTTGTTCATGTCTGGGTATCATCACGTAAAATAGCAGAATTGTACATGAAGATCATCATTGTTCTCCGACCTTTTTGTGGACCTTTTCTCTCCCTTCATGCCTCAGCAAGGTCTCAATACAGTGAGGTATGTTACAGGTCCTTTCTGCCTTGGAATTCAATTTCACGTTCCTTCCAATTCTCGTCCACTCATCTCAAGCCGCTTACGCTCGTGCTCTCACGTTCCGCAGCCTCCTCCTTTGCTTTAGGCTTCGGTAGTAGTCGTGACAACTGTCCGTGTCGTAGTCGTCGTAATCGTGGTCTTGAGTCCCTTTGTAGATGGCGTAGGCGCCGTCACTTTCGTCTCGATCGCGACGGTCGTCATGGTTGATGCTGTTGTCCGAGACAATTGGCTGTCACGCACGTTTCGAAACGCCTCGCAAAAGGGCGTGTCCTCTATTGACGTGTGAAACGTTCGAGATGTATCTTCTACGAGCTCTAGCTGTATCGGTATAGTTCTTGAAGGGTGCTTCGACAGATAGGCTCGGATTTGTCGCTCTGCCGTGGCAACGCGCGTTGCGCGGCTTCTAAGCTGTTGGTTTACAGGCTTAGACTGGTCGCACAGATCGTCAAGACGTGTCGAATCCCCGGCTATCATGATGAGCCTCAGACAGCGCAAGTACGGAAAAAGGTTGGCCAAGTCGTTCGCCATCCGCAAGATTCGGCGAAGTGCGCTGGATAGCTTCTTGGGTTTATCTTCCGCAATGGCATATCCATGAAACAAGACCTGGCGCACCAAGTTGGCATAATGCTGAGGGATCGGTACATCATGGCGGCGAGTATCGCCAGGTAACTCCAGCGGTCGACGTTAGAGCACTGTGGCGAACTCTGTATGGACTTGACGACATGTTCGCATGATGGCGCAATCTTGGTGCAAGGGTGTGTTTGGCTTCTTTTTGCGGCGGGACCTTGAACAGGGAGGGGCGAAAGTAGCGCCTTGGGGCAGCTTGCTGTCGTTCCATACTTGGCCAATACGTTCGAGGTCATCGCAGATATAGTCGTAGATCATATCCCTGAGTTCGCGCGGTAGATCAAGTAGGCTTGCGTCGTCGATTGCCTTGAAGGATCGATGCTCTGCGCACCTTGTAACTTTCTGTTTCTGTAAGCCACAGTCAACAAAAACCTAGTTCACGATTAGACATACGTTGCCTTCCCACGCAAGCTTGAATTTGTAGCGCCAAGCAGGATTGTAGCGCTCTGTACGATTGCATCCCCAAACGATTTGGCATCTTCCAGGCTCTGAAAGAGACATATTTGGTCCAGAGGTGAGACCAACGGCCGCATCCGCTGTCGTTCAACAATTCGGACGCGGGGATACTGGTAGTCGGAGGCGCAGGCGAAGGGTGTTGAAATACGAAAGTAGAAGGGGGAGACACGAGCAAGGTAAATACGTCATCGGTAAACAAACAATTGTTGGGGAAGGCGCGACGTCGAGTGAAAATTACTAGTCCCTTGTCATCGACCTTCATCGATCGCGCCACGAGAATAATCTCCCTGATCCAATGCCCTACGTGCAAATCTGATACCCGACGTCGAAACCAGAGAATTGCCCTCTATTTCAGCAGATGCTCGGATGTGAAGAGTCCAATCTGGAATCGCAGCCAAAGCCAGCTCTAACCATTTCACATCTCTCGTGTGCAGGTAACGGACGCTGGACTGCAAAGTATGCAACTTTGCGCTCAGAACTCTCCCTCACTCTCCTTCATGCCCGAATGTCGTTGAAGAGCTGGAGATTTGTCCCCTCACGTCGCAGTCAGAGTCGCGCTCTTTGTTTTAGTTGTCCTAGTCGTCGTCACTGTAGACGTCCCGGCGGGTGTATCCCTCGTCTTCTCTGTGATGACCGTCGTCGTAGTCCAGGTTGGAGGTAGCTGCTGGTCTCGTACCTTGCGGGAAGCCTCACAGAAGGGCGTGTCTCCGATAGTTTGGATGTGGCCATCCTTGCGAGACAGTACTTCCATGAGCTCCATCTGCAGCGAAATGTAACTGAGCTTGTGCCTGCCTTGATATATGGAGTCATTCTCCAAATCCTTGATTTGATATGCCCGAATTTCTTCCTCCGCGTTGTCCGCCTCCTGTTTGCGCACTTCGTTCGTCAGGATCTGATGCGCACTCCGGGATATTGTAGTCTTGCCCAGGTCCCATCCGTGACAGTTAGTCGAATGCAGTTTGTGTTCGGGAACCTGTCCAGTAGGCTAGTGCCAATCTCCAGGATGTGTAGTATCGTCGTATGAAGCTTATGTTTGCACCAATCATCTCTGTGCCTTGAGTACCACGCACACATGGGAATACCCATGAATAGAACCTGTCGAAATAGATGGGCATATGATGCAGTAATCGGTGGAGTGTGCTTGTCTGGCCGTGCCATGATCTGTAGCGGTCGTCCATAGAGCACGATTGCAAACTCAGCGTGACTCTGACGGCATGAGCGCATGATTGTGCAATCATGACTATCGGCCTGATGCTCCTTCTCGGGCGAGCCGGTGTCAACATCGTCACGCCTTGCAGCGCACTTCAGTTCGGCTGTGCTCCATTTCGCACCAGTACGGTTCAGGTCGTCGCAGATGTAGTTGTACACTATGTCTCTGAGCTCGCGGGGCAGATCAAGGAAGCTGAGCTCTGCATTCGCTTTGAGCGATTGCTGCCACGTGGTACTGATTGGATCCTAGATGCAATCAGCAATTATGCTGTCTCACTCGGGAGACGTACTGACATTTGCATCAAGGGCCGATCCACTGTCACCTTTAATGATACGTGTTCGCAGTTTTCGGCCAGCTACTCTACGCTCGTACTTTGGAGGGCGTAGAATGGCTTGGCATCGATCGGGTTCGGAAAGAAGCATGGGTTCTTTGCCAGTAGTTAGCAGAGGTGGCCATAACGGATTTGGCGCGTCAATCGTCGATTGTTGTGGGTGCTCAAGAGCTAGAGTGTTTAGGAAAGGAGTAGTATAGCTACTGTTGAACAATACATGTTCGATGCTGAGGTGAGAGACGCAAGCTGAGGCCAGGTACAAAAGCAGCAATTATTGTGAAAATCAAGATGAGTGGTGAAAGAGCATTCAACAGCGAGGTGAATGCCAGTCAGTAATTGCCCTGCTTGACTCACATACTGCGTACTGTTACCTATGAATGAGGACTGCCTTAGGAGTGTCGATCTACATCTGTTGACCATGATTGGGATTCTCGTCGACTGTGAACTAGAAATGTGCAGCCCCCTTTGATGCTGATATGCTACTAATGGCAGTCCCATGACTTAGTTACAGTCCCTGGAGAATCCGTCCTGCAGGCTGATTTTGTGTTTCCTTGTCAGTCTCAAATGTGTGCATTGTTGAGTTGCGAGACAGAGGCTGTCGCGCCTGCTCAGGAGTCGTTGGCCGTCCAGATCCTTAGTAAGCAGTTTTTACTCCAATCTTCATTATTGACGATGACGCAGCCACAATTCGTGCAACGTGGGCCATGTGTGTTCAGTAACAGTAAGGCACACGGCAGTGGCTGTAGTGATATTTGCTCTCCTGCTAATCCCTTGAACTGACGCAAAGCTTCACAGTGCCTCTTCCATTCAGTCGTTTGCACGCGACACGTCGCCGCCGTGTCATCCCTTCATATCCACGAGCCTCCAGATGGCGCGAAGCAAGGCCTTTCAATTCGCTCGCGAACCACTTCGAGACGACTCATCGCTCCAGCTCGACCGGCATCGCGTTACAGGCCCGATCTCCTTCCTCAACCCTACACGGGCGCACTTCCATCACGATGCGCGACCCGACGTCCGCTTCAAGTGGACCTCGC
>Ga0265797_10005735_pt1 | contig 17975 bp, 22 predicted proteins | sample P2T30metagenome_FD_192433 | JGI IMG/M metagenome (GOLD analysis project Ga0265797, IMG submission 192433) | Plant litter microbial communities from East Loma Ridge, Irvine, California - P2 T30 | ecosystem: Environmental > Terrestrial > Plant litter > Unclassified | place: USA: California...
AGATCATGTTACACACGCAATGGGGCAAGTGGCGTTATCCGTGTGGGTACGGCGCTAGTCTGCCGGACTTTGTATTCGAGGGACTGCCTTATATTGACATGCTGCTGCGGGATCTGGGGCTGAAGCACATTCGCAAGAGGAGCTGGTTTGCTGAGCTCACTGAGCCCTATGCGCCGAGGGACTTTGCTGGGTTGGTGGAGGAGTGGCAGGCGGCGCATCGGGGCGGTGATGTGAAGTCGTGAACTGGCTTGCGAATGAGGTCAGAGCGGTAGACGAACGTACATTGTACATTCCGGTCTTCGATGAATACGATACTTCATCTTTCTGAGTGTGATGCCGATGCCGTGGGTCAACGATGTGTAATTCGAACTTCGAATTTCCGTGTATTCTTACAGTTCACGACTCAATCAATGCAAGGGCTCTCGATCAACGCTCATCCGACTCACCTATCCCACTCAACCCAACATTGCCCTGCATGGAGTCACTGCAGCTAGTTCTGAGCGACCAATCGCCACTCTTCGTTGTTCTGTACTGTGGCGGATGCTCCATATGCCTATCTCAACCCTGCTCACCTTCCGTAGCATCGTCTTCCGTAGAGCTGTCTTCCGATGAGTCGCTTCCCGAAGAGCTTTCTTCCGAATTGTCATCTCCCGCAGGTCTACGTCTCGTCGGCTTGTAACGGAGGTATTCGGCGTCGGTCAGTGGGAGAGGCTGAATTTTGGTGTCATTGAGGGCGAGCGTGATAGAGACGCACGAAAGAACAAGCTTACAACTGTGCTCCTTTTCCAGCTCGTCGATCTTTTGCGCTGCAGTGAGGTCTCCCAGAACGTCGGTGGAGGTGTGTCTGTAGGTTTGCCGCCACCACATTATCCTCGACTCCAACGCCTTATCGATGGCATCCCCGACGGTGAGTGGTCTGTCTGAACGAAACTTGACGTGGCCTGCTAGGAAGTAGAAACCTGGACGAGACGGGCGAGGGTTATAGTGCAGCATTACTTTGACCTCATTGCATGGGGGATCGGTAATGAAGGTGGCCCTTGCACTGCCATGCTGTGCGAACTGTGTCAAGTGCGCTTCCGCGGAGAAAATCGCAGCGTGCTCAACAGGATGTTCTTCGATCCACAGGCCGGTCACATTCCACCGCTCTAGTAGAGGATTCAAGGTCACTGGCATGAACAATGGCACCTGACCAAAACTAGTTTTGTCCCTCGATTTGACTTGAGCGGCACTAGCGATGCGGAACTTCTTTTTGACAGTTCGGATATCGAAATTGTCATGGTCGTAAATGTATTCGAAAGAGACAGGATTGGTCAAGATCCACGTCTCAGGCGTCTCATCTCGAAGCTTCAGGAAAAGTTTGTCCTGGATTGTGGGTGAACCAGCAATTACATCTTTCCACTGGCGGCAGACCCTCTGAACGCCAAAGAAATTCCGATTCGGCAGGTAGCTCAAAATGTTCTCGAGAATTTCAGTGGTTTGGAGTGCAGCTTGCCGCGGCGCATCGTTAGTCATGGAACGAGTAACCCGCCTTGAGGTGATGTCGAGGGAGGTTTTTGATCTTCTAGGAGAGCTTTTAGCATTGAATCTGGCATGTATAGGTTGGGTGGACGAGTCCTACTTTGCTTGATGGCACGCTCTCCAGCGCAGCGCACTTTTTGGGCGCCATGGTTGTGCTGTGGTCGGATTGTAGACCCTTCGAAACAATCACTTGTTCATGTCATTGTGTTCAGCGTCGGTCGTCGGATGTGGTGGTTGATCTGGTGACCGGTTGTGAGTGCAATGTCTCGAGGTGGATGTTGCAGGTCAGAACAGTCGCGCGGATGGGCAGGGGGGATAAATAAGTGAGCGAGAATGACCGGAGGTGTCGTTTCTATCGCCGGTGTCACTGTCGAGATCGCAGCGTTTGATGCCTGATGTGACTGTTTGTGGGTGCACAAACACGTGACGTTACAGCATTTTCACATGATGAGCAAACGACCGGAGAAGGAGCTGTTGGTGAGTGGGGAAAGTGATGAGTGATTTGTGTGATCGCAGCAAGACATTTTTGACGCTCTGGCGATGGTACATCATTCGTGGTGTTTGCGGTGTCGAAACCGCAGCGTCTGGTGATTGACCGACCACATGACATTTTCAGACTTCACTCGATGGTAGTGAACCATCGCCTTCGTCACGCGACGTCCTCCACTTGAATCAGTGAAACGGAAAGAACGTGTCATATTGGATGTACCTACAGTTTCACAGTTTCTTCCGCTTTGCATCACTTCCAAGTCAGACGTCCGCCGACTCGCTTTCGGTTCCTCCGTTCGCACCTCTCGTCCTTGGACGGATTGCACCAACCAATGCTGACAGACCAGGTTTTGTCTGTTCTTTGTTCTCTATCGCGACGAGCTGCTGGAAGGTCTGTAGCGCAGATACCCGACGTTTGTCATGACTAGAGGGCGAATCGTAGTTTCTCTGACAGCGAGCATGATGTAGCCGCCCTGCAAGCTCAGCACGGCCTTAGCGTTCTGCTGCTTCTCCCACTCGTCAATCTTCCCAGCCAAAGTACGAAGCGGTTCGCCGGACACACCCGACTTCAACGTTTGGTCGCTGACATCGCCCAGAGCGAGAGGCCTGTTTGATCGGAATTCAGCAAGACCCATCACGCGTAGCGACTTCGACAAGGATGTGCGAGCTTCGTAAATGAGTTCGGCTATGCAACCCTTGCAATGGGGATCAGTGAGGTATGTATTCCTGAGACTGCTGTCTTGTGTGAGCGCCCTTGTCGGCATCACATCCGACCAGATGTACTCGTTCGTGTCCTCGATGCAGTATCTGGCGAGTTCGTATTCCCTTTGCAAGAATGACTCAGAGTAACCGGAGTGAAAAGGTGCTCTATCCCGCCAGAACTTCCCTTCCAATCCCCCGATTTCACCTCGGAAACACTGACTGTGCGGAACTTGTGATCCGGAAAGGTAGACATTCCGTCTGCGCTTACGCTGATGGGTTTGCGATCGGGGTTAGTTAACATCCAGATCTCGGGAGTTTTGATCCGGCAGCGTAGAAACATTTTTTCCTCGATAGCCGGCGAAGTAACGATGGTGTCCTTCCACTGTTGACTGACTCTTTGAACGACGAACAGGGCGCGCGGAGGGAGGAAGCTGAGGACATGCTCGAGGATCTCCGTCTGTCTAACGCGGCGCGGCGCGGCGCGTCGGTGGTCATAGACCGAGTGATGCGGCCTGGTATCATGGGTGGACCGTCTTCTGGGGATTTCTTGCGTTTCTGTGAGTGGCATCAGCATGGCGTGTGCGACTCGATTGATGTGATGAGAGGCTTACCTTGCTCGGCTGCTCAGCTGCAGGCGCAGCGCGCTTTTTGCCCTTCATGTTGGCGACCGGTGTAGTTGGTTGTGTCGCAAAGATAGAGGGGATGTGAGCGCAGAATAAGTTGACGGGGTAGATGAAGGCCAAGTGGTCTAGGCAGCAGCGTCTGGTGATTGGCCCTCGATATCGTGTCGTTTGTAGGTCGCAATCACATGGCCCCGATCTTTTCGCGCGTACCTAAACCAGGATTCACTCTGACAACAGTATGGAACGCCGAAAGAGGCTTCAGTGAGACAGGGAGTGTGGAAATTTGTGCACCTACAGCTTTACAGGTCTTCTCGCCTTGCAATGACCCAGCTCAACACTCCGCTAATTGGCTCGCTCGCTTCCATCCATGTAGTCGTGTTCCTTATGTTCGCCAAAGTACCACTGCGACTTTTGCTGACATGTCGTGTCGTCTGCAGCTTCCGCTAGTGTGACGAGTCTCCTGCGGGGCGGAGACAAAGGTATTCGTCGTTCGTCAGCAGTAAAGGGCGGAGTTTGAATTCATTGAACGGGAACCCAATGCCGCATTGATGGTCATGGAACATCAGCTTGTAACGATGGCCCTTGCCGACTTCGCTGGTCTCCTTGGCGAGATAGAAATGTTCGTCCAATAAGAATTCGAGGAGTCGTCGTGTGGTACCCTCCTTTTCAATCCACATATCTCGCGAATCCAGTGCTCCGTCGATGAGCTCGCCCAGGGTGAGAGGCTTGTTTGAACGGATAGTAACCACACTCCCGCAGTAGCGATACCCGCCAGGTGCAGGGCGGTCTTCCTCGTACAAAAGATCCATTCTGCAATACCTGCACGGGGGATCGGAGAGATACATGTCCCTGAAAGTGTGGTGAGGTGAGTATGCCCCCGGGACTCTAACTTCGAAAACATGACCGACACCTTGTTGCAACTCATCGATCAAGGTATTCTCCTCCCTGTACAGTAAGGGATTCAGAATGACAGGTTTGAACAGATACCTCGCCGCACTCTGCCAGGCTCCTGAGTCCACCTCGTCTGTACTGACCGTGCAGAAGTGTAACTCTGCGCCGTTTGGGAGGCTACTGACGTTGCAGGTAGCGGAGTTGGAGTCAATCAACATCTAAGTCTCGGATGCGTTGTTTCGCAGGCTCAAGAACATCTTCCCCTGAATGGCGGGCGAGCTAGCGACGACGTCCTTCCACCCGCGACAAACTCTTTGGACACCGAAGATGCTTTGGACTGGGAGAAAGCTCAAGATGTTCTCGACAATCTCCGGAGTGCCGAGTGCGGCGCGGCGCGAGGCATCGCTGTCAACGAATTAAGCGGGATGATCGAATTCCGAGGTAGTCTTCTGCATCTTAAACAGTTGCCAGCGTTGATCGTGCGATAGTAAATTGCGACGGTGGCGAGAGGCTTACTCTGGCCGATGGCGTGGCTTCAAGCATGGCGCGCTCTTCATTCGCCCTGATTTTTCGCTTTCGCCGATGTGCAGACTCGCGGAGCGATGACTGATCTTGCGTATGGTGCCGCTCGGCGGAGGGTTTGTCAGCGACGTCGCAAAGGTGATGGTGGTATACGCGATGTCAGCACACAACGTGAGTGCCGAAGACGAGAGCAGGTGGAGTGTGCGGGAGAAGTGAAGGTGAGGTCGGCTGACGACGATGCCTGGGCCGCAGCTGCACACTTCACATGTGATAATCAATATCGGTCTCAAGTGAGGGCCGGCACTTCTGTGCAGGCAAGATATTGAGAGTAGCCTGAGCGGCATAGGGATAAGGTTGCAACGTGAACCATTGCCTTCGTCATGCGTCAGTAGTGAAAGGGAATTGTCAGTTTTGGGTGCACCTACAGCTTCACAATCTCCTTCGCTCAGCAAACAGTCCGGCCCCAAGGCCCGCCAATTTGCTCGCTCCACATGAATCAATGTCCACTCGGCCTCCTGTATCCGCTATTGTGACGGCTGTTCCGTGGGTTTGAGGCGAAGATAGTCAGCGTCCGTTAATAGAAGAGGGTAGACTATAGTTTCGGGAAGCGAGAGTCGAAAGCGCAGGCCCATGGCCTTTTGGTCCCTCAGCACGATGCTGCAATTGTGTCGCTTTTCCAGTTTTTCGATCTGCTGAGCCAAAGTTGGTCCTGAGTTGCCAGAGATTGAACCGTCGAAGGACGGACGGTGCGAGGTTCCTGGCGGTGTGCCCATCCGGAGCCAAGTGTCTGGAGAAGCTAGTGTCTGATCGATGATATCCCCGAGCGTGAGAGGCTTGTCTGATTGAATCTGAACGTGGCCCACGACGGCGCACAATAATGGAGGAGACGGGTGAGCTTCGTAGTTCATGTACACGCTGACTTCCCTGCAAGGAGGATCGGTAAGGTAGGTATCCCTGAAACTGTTGCGCTGTGCGAACTTCGCTGTCGGCACCAGTGTCGCCCAGAAAACATGAGACCTTGCTTCAATCCATTCACCAGCGAGATCGCCTTGTCTGGAGTGGAGAAAAGGATTCAACGTGACTGGAGTGAATAGGCGGCGTTGCCGACGTGACTGGCCAGCGCCTGAACGCATTTCAGTCTCACTGACCATGCGAAATTTTCGATCCAGCCCTGGGCGCTCTTTTCCTAAGTGCCAGTCCTGAGGCGGAATTTTGGGATTCGTCAGCATCCAGATCTCGGGTGTCTTGGTCCGGACACGTAAGAACATCTTTTCTTGAATGGGTGGGGGGCAGTAATGGTGCTCTTTCATAGACGGCTGACTCTCTGAACTCCAAAGAGAATACGCGGTGGGAGGAAGCTTAGGACGTTCTCCAGAATCTCCGTGATATCCAACGCAGCGCGGCGTGGGTCGTTGGTGGTGTCGGCTTCTGGAGAGGTACTGGGTTTCTTAGTTGTGTCAGCATGGCTTGCGAAATAGTCGATTGGTGGTGGCCGTGAAAGGCTCACTTTGTTCGGATGTGCGCCTGCAGGTGTAGCGCGCTTCTTCGCCGTCATATCTGCTCTTTTGCGCCGATATGCAGACTCCTGAACCTGTATTGAGTGGTTCAGTCGAGCGAGCCGCCTGGCGTGAGTTGCATCAATCTGGACGGTGGGGTAGAAACAGGAGGTCGCAATGGTAGCGCGCAAGGTGGTTTTCGAAGATATGTTGTGTCGTATGCGCGTACGAAATGGTAGATTCAGGCGAGATTTGTAGAAGGTGGTGCACCAAACAGATGAACACGCTGTTTACAGCTGACATCATGGTGCAGTGAAAGCTCACTTTTGCCGTCCAATCAAGGCACAAGTAATAGTTCCGGCGAGAGCGATCATGGAGTTAGGGCTGGAAGTGAGCGAGATGCCGGAAGAGGCCTGGCGAAATTTGGGATATCAATACAAAGCATAGCTATCTTGCGCGTGTCAACGTTGCAGGCGGCTATAAAAGCCACTGTAACCTCTTCGCAGGGAAAACAAAATTCCGCCGCTCTAGCAGACCCCATCACTCGCATGCTTGTCTTACAACGCCACCTCGTGAATAGCTGTCGGGCCTTGGTCATTGTACGTCGTCCGACTCATGTAGCCGTTGTTCGAGCTGTCGGTGACGTACAACACCTTAGCTGCCACCTGCGCGCCGAGGAAAGCTGCTTCATCAGAACCAGCTTCCTTCCACTCGGGGAAGTAATCGGGAAACTTGACGAGCTTGACGCTTGTGGGCGTCTGGCCATGGCCAGAGTGTGAGTGTGCGCTCTGGTGACCGAACGCAGTCTGTGTGGGGTTGAAGTGTGGGTTTTGTGCGGTGGTGGCCGCGACGAGGAGAGGATTCACGCTGGAGGAGGGATGAGGTTGACCGGACATTTGAGGAATCGGGGTACTAGCGCCGGTCGCAATTGGTGTCGAGAGATTCGAGGGCAGCTCGGAGGTGAAGATGGTGGCGGATGACGGCGAGATGATGTACTTCTCGTTGATGCGGGCGAGGAGGGCGTCCTTGAAACCGCGGACTCGTGAGCCTTTGCCGAGGATGATCATGTTGTCCCAAAGGTCGCTTCGACGGTTGACATCGTTGCATGACTGGACTGTGCGGTATACGGCGTCTGCGAGGCGGTCTAAGATGCCACCTGACGCTGCTTGAAAGCGCTCTGGGCCAACTTCGATCTCGCGACGGAAGATGGAGTCAGATGAACTGTCTTGAGCACCTTCGGGCACGCCATCGGCCGTAGTCTCTGAGACTGCTGAGGTCGGTTCGGGGGTCTTTTGGCGCTTGTTGGGTCCTTCTCCGAGTGCCGAATGCATTTCGGCCATGTTCTGGCCAGACATGCCTGCCTTCTTCATGGCATTGTGTAGGTTGAAGTCTTCGTACATGAAGGTGTTGCGCGGCCGTTTTGAGTTGGGGAGTTGTCTTACAGGCTTGGGTGCGGCAGTCGACTGAGCATCGGTGCCCTTCTTGGTCTTGGTGGCAGCTTTTTCTGCCTTCTCGCGTTCCTTCTGTGCGAGATATTCATTCATGTTGCCACCAGTGACAATGCTGGCGATGTCAAGCACGCCCTCCTCTTCAAGCTTCTCCTCGCCCACTTCTGTGCCAGGTCCTGGGCCTCTGGGTACCTCTCCTACAACGCCTGCGCTGGGGTTTTTGTGGTTTCCATCTGCGTCAAGGCCCGTCGAAGCCGCAGCTGCCGGATTGGCAGCATCAATTTCCGCGGCACCAGGCCTCAAGATTTCAGCATCGCTTGGCAGAATCTCGCAGATCCCGCTCCTCTTCAGCTGATCGCAGACATCTCTGCTGAATCCTTTTCTTCCCTTCATGACCTCCATAAGACGATCTGTCAACGACTCGCCACCACAGTCAGGCACAGCCAGACTGCGACCAATGTGCTGCAGCACGTGGTCAGACACGCAAGTGATATTGGCCTTCTCCAACCCGACATCCACCACCGTCGCAGTCGGCACGCCAAAGGCGTACGTCGCCGCCATAGCAGCATCCATGACCGCAAAAGCAGGCACCTTGAACCTCTCGAAGAAGAACTGTGTGACTTTCTCCAGATCTTTGGGTGTCCAGACAGGCTCGCTGATGAGCAGGACGGGTGTGTGGAAAGGCGGGTTGATCGTGTTGTAGACGTGGGTCATGAGAGCGTAGAAGGCAGGCCAGTCCACGATGCGACCGAGTTTCATGGGCCAGACAGCACCTTCTTCGCTAATGGGATCTTCCTCCCAGCCATCCTCTCCATCGGTCTCTCCATTGGCTGAGCCGTCGGTTTTTTGCGCCGTACTCGAATCTTCTCGTCGTCTGATCTTTATGGGTTCGAATTCGCCTTCCTTCTCAGCTTTGAACATGCGAGAGCGTAGTCGGAGACGCGCAGGGGTGTAGGACTCGGGAAGGCCGAGTTGGGCGAGTGTGGTTTGCGACCCGGGTGCAATGAGCTTCGTCGCATGTCAGTGGGGAGTGCGCGTTTGGCGTCAACGGCAGCGAAGTTGCAGTGAGGTCAACTTACCAGGATCTGGTCATCGCGAAAGGGCGGCATGGTTCCGGTGTGATTTTGTGTAGGCTTGTGATTTGCGATGCGCTTGCGCGTGAATTGGAGTTGAGGTCGCGGCGGAAGACGCGCTTAACAGGGCCACGTGGCGCAGTTGTGGCTGGTGAAAGGCGGAAGTCAATTCGCCATTCACCTCGAGTACATGTACGTCTTCGGCATTGTTTGCACATCAAGAGCACAACACAAATCAACATGATCATCAGGGTCGATATAAAATACGCTGATACTGGTACTGGTACCGATCTCATGAGTTCTGTGATACTTTCGGCTCACGCAAGATATCGAGTCTCGATCATGAGCCGATGGCAAGCAAACTCGGAGGCTCCAATCGACCGAGCACAAACAACTTCACTGTGTCAGCGATCGATTTGACATCCTGAAGCAGACTACAACAGACTCGGCATGACATAAAGTAAACACCAATATGCCGAATGGATACCTTGACAGACTGAGTTACGCCATCGGCAGGTTTCTTCTGGCCCTCTGACCCACATGCCCGATTGAGGCAGCGCTTAGCACCCATGGATCATAACACATGATCACTAAGCATCGAATTATGAGTGTTGATCACGCTTGCAGGATACAGCGCTTTTCCAATATTGCCGTCGCAGTAGTGCTCGAGGACTATACATCAGGCATGCAGAACCGGCATCCCCGTCTCAAGCGATGTTGCAGTAGCAGACTTGCAGCATTGCTCCGGACTACGCGTATCACCAAGCCTTCAGGTCCAACCCTCGAGATCCCAAGCTATGCTACTGTCACAGTATTACTTCGAGGAAATTGGGTATTGACCGGGTCTACAGGAATGGCCTCGCCGTTTCATTCCACATTGCTATTGTAGGCGCGCAGTCGGTATCGCTCGGGGAATATCAGATCAGCTTACACAACCGGTCTTGCGGTCCCGAGCCATGTTGTATTCGCAGTGGTACACTTACTGTCCATTCTTGTCCTGTGGACAGGTCCACCGTCTTCGGCTGTATTGACAATACGTTCGTGCTTAATCACTATCGACCGCAATTGCAGGCCCGTCCTCGCCGTGTCGAACTGTGTTGCCAACGCAGTAGTGCTCGAGTACCACCGACTAAGCTGCGTGATCGACGCAATAGCGCTCAGAAACTATCGAGGAACGATCAAGCTCACAAGGTCGGTCTCGCCGTCAAAATCCATGGCGCTATTGCAGTGATACCCAAGTGCTATCGATCAGTCTTGCTGGATGACCTCGCCTTTTCGAACTCTATTGCCAATGCATTGGTACTATAGGCTATCAATCATGCTCGCTAGGTCTCACCGTCTCGACCTGCATCGCTGTTGCACCAGTGATCAATGTATCAGGGTTGCAGAACTCCATCGATTCAAACCAATTTGCCATTGCAGTAGTGCCGTGGCCACATCACGAAGGTATAAGACGACCAATCTCGGCTTTCAGAAGATCCTCCATCCTCAAACACAATCATTCGAGTCTTAACACACTCGAACCCATCCTCCAAAACTACCGCAATCATGTCTTCCTTCATTGGCCCTAACATGTACCTCATCGAGTCCCTCAAATCCGAAGGGCTCTACCTGAATCTCGATGGCGGCAACAAGGCCGACGGAACTAAAGTTGTGTCAAAGTGAGTTTTCCGAGCAAGACAATCGAACACATGTGCAGACTTGCTGATCGCATGCAATTCCACGATCAGGTCCACCAAAGACACCGAACAAAGCTCCCACTGGGCCATTGTCTATCTCGGCATCGGCAAGTCGAGCAAGGAAGAATACCACATCCTCAACCGTGCCACCGGTACCTACTTGTCGACCACCTGTAAGTCCACCGCCTGGGAACTCTCACTTCGGACCATATACTGACCGACCACAGCGGCCGCCAAAGATCAAGATGACATCACCTGCAACCTGAAGAGCCCTTGGGACAACGTCGTCCGCTGGAGCATCGTTCCTGTGCCCAACAAGACTGGACAGTACTAGTGAGTCCCCTCACATCTCTTTCACTTTCATTCTTGAAACCCTCACTAACTCAGTCCCTCTACAGCCTTGTCCCCATCTCGAACACAAAGCAATGCATCGGCATCCGAGGTGCGCTGAAAGACAAGACCTACGAAGGCTCGCAGGCTGTCTCCTTTGACAACACGGTCGGTCACAAAGACCTCTACTGGTACCTGCGTCTTGCCCCTGATGCCGTCTTGAACTGCGTTGAGGGCTTGAAGGCTTAAGTTACTGTGGCACTCTTCACGCTCTGGTAAACCTAAGCCAAGGAAGGACTTGTAAAGACCGAAGGTACCGGGATGAGGCTATGGAACACAAACATCTAGGATAGACGAAGCAAACAGCCTGTATCAACTACTGGCCATCAAGCACCAATCCCTCAAATTGTGATCCACAAGCTTCTCTCCGAAGGAGACACATGCACTCATACACTTTCCCCACCGCATCTCTCGACTCGTTCATTCCAAGTGTTGACTGTATGTTCACACTGCCCCGACCGGTATTATTCCTGCAGCTAAACCCAACCCTAACCCTACATTAGAGAATATACACTTTGCTTTCTGCACAGTACTCGAAGATAACAACATTTCCACCACGCTTAGGATCTTTCGACTTACCACTGCCTCTACTCAGCACGTATATTCACAAATCAAGCAAGCGCTCACCTTCCCAAACCGCCTGTTCTCGCCGCATCTTGGCTGCCCCACTCCAAAGCCGCCCACGTGCTTGTCCTTCGACTTCAATTCGCCGCTGGTCTCCACCACCGTACACAACAATACATTGCCGTCGACGATCGTCCCATCAGAATGGCAGACGGAAGACCTCACTCGCTGGACTCGCAGATGTATTTGACTTGGCATATCCTCTGGGTCATCCACTTTCTCGCGTGCTGGCCTCTCGTACTCCTCACGTTCTTGACTGACGACCCGTGGGCTTGGGACTGATGAGGCCAAGTGAGATAACACTGCAGACGAAAGGCTTGTTTGTTCTTGGGAAAGCATATGCAGCTCAGTAGACAGCGTATAAAAGTTGCGCTTCGAGACTGCGTTCTCGAGAAGGTAGGTTCCTCTGACATTGTTCGTACTTCTGTTCATATCTTTCACAATGCATGCATCTCACACTCTCATCGTCGCCGCTTTGGCAGCAGCAGTAAACGCCGCTCCACCTTCCAGTCCACCCAAACCTCCCGGCCCACTCACCAAAGCCAACGACACCTCCCCACCCACCTGTACCTACTCCGGTCCAGACGACGGCAAATTCGACTACAACGCAGTCAGCCTCCGCGAAGTCGGCGCTCGCAACAGTCTCGACTGGCGAATCTGGCTACTGCACAAGTGCAACCCCATCTCCTTCTGGCACGACGTCCCACTATATCCTTACGAAAACGACACGACCATCATAAACGCGGTCGTCGAAATCCCGCGCTGGACAGACGGAAAAATCGAGATCGAAAGCGAGGAGCCCCTGACGCCGATCTTCCACGACGACCGTAACGGAGCTCCGCGGTTTGTGGAGAGTGTGTGGCCGCATAAAAGCTACCCATTCGTCTATGGCTCGGTGAGTTTCCAGCAAGACCTCCCCACTGACACCCATTCCCAGAAGTAGAAGGCAAGGCGAAAAGCCAACAAAGTACTAACAGCAACCACCAAAGATCCCCCAAACCTGGGAAAACCCCAACATCCGCCACCCCTTCACCAACGAAACCGGCGACAACGACCCGATCGACTTCTTCGACATCAGCCACCAGGACCCAGGCCACTTCGGCCAGATCCGCCAGACAAAAGTCTTGGGAGCCATAGCGCCCAACGATGGCGGCGAGACCGACTGGAAAGTCCTAGTAATCGACGTCCGCGACCCAATCGCACGCTTCGTGAACTCGGTCGAAGATGTTGAGAAATTCCGCCCGGGCGTCACGCAGGCGTTTTACGATTGGTTTAGGTATTACAAAGTCGCGCGCGGAGACGGCGTGATCCCTATTATCGGGAATGCGTATCAGGATGCTAGCTATATCACCCAGCACGTCTTGCCGCAGGGACATGAGTGGTGGGTGGATTTGGTTTCTGGGAGGGAGGATCCGGACGGGTTGTCGATTAATCAGACGGTCTTGGAGGGGTTGGAGAGTTTTGTGGAGCCTGCTGAGACGGGGGAGGTCTTTGATATTCCGCGCGAGGATGATATGTTGCCTGCGGCTGAGAAGCCGGCGGTGTATGATGAGTGGTATTATCTCGACGAGGAGTTTGGGGTTATCCAGCAGGGTGAGTAATGAGAACATTTGCGAAGGCTCGGGGAGTGGTGTTCTGGTGAACGTGGGTAGGAAGTACTCAGAGGATCGTGTAATGTAGAGAACACCGCATCTATTCGAACTCTACAGGCACTCTAGTGATCTGATGATGTTGCAAAACTGGCTTGATATCTATCTACATCTAATAGCTACATACAGAACCCATATCTATGCATACGCCTTCCATTATCCTCGCGGCCGCCCTATTGCTGCACTAGCAGGACGGCCGTCGACAAAAATCCAGCAACACCAAAAGGTTCAAATCGCTGTGCGAGCAAAGAAAAAAGCCTTTTGACAAAACCGTGAACACCGTCGCCCCGTCTTTCATTCTACCTCTCAAAGCACTCGCCATAATCCCATGCATACATCATAAAACATTGCGCCTCGATCCTGCCAACTCAGGAGATCATGGCGATCTAAGCTTGCGTGGTTTCGTCCCAGCTGACAACCTTGTAGCTCTTGGGTGCAGCGCGGGCAGCGACGACGTTTGGTTCGACATGAGGAGCATTGCCCGAAGCCTGGGGCCTGATCGGGTGCACGAGAATCTTCGGCAGACCAGTACCGATTTCTTCGCTCAGGGTAGGAGTCGCTGGCTGGACCTGACGGCGTGCTTGGTACGTTCCGTTGGTAGCCGGGGAGGTGGTGTTGGTTGCGACGACGGGGACCGTTTCATTGGTCTGAGGCACAGCGGGCTGTTTCTTTCCGGTGGAAGCAGAGACGTCCCCATCTTTGGGCTCGGCTTCGTCGGCTTGCTTTTTGCCAGCGGCTTCAAAGACGATGTTGACCTTGGGTGCAGCATCTTCAACCTTCGCAGCAGGTTGTACGGGCGCTGCAGAAGCAGATGGCTTGATGGCGTAGCGGGTGTGCCACATGCCATCGTCGTAGTAGGAAGTAGGAGCGGCGTCAGCCACAACAGTCGTAGTCGATAGGATGACGACAGTCTCCTGAGTGGGAACGATTGTCTCTGTGACTTTGGGGGTGTCGGCTGTCACGGTAACGTTGTCGCAGTCGCAGTCCTCACTCTGCTCGGCAGATTTGCTGCTGGGAGCGACGGAGGGTGAAGAGCTTGGCTTGGTGTGGTGGGTCATCCAAGTCGACTGGGCTGATGCAAGCACAGACAGTGCGTCGGTTGAGGTGGTCGAGGGTGCTGTAGCGGAGGCCTTGGGTGGCGAAGGAGAGCTGTTTGCAGATGCGAGCGAAGATGAAGACGAGGCGTTGGTGGGCTTCGGCATGGCGTGTTTCGTCTCAACAATTGTGATGGAGACAGAGACTGTTGTGGCTTCCGGCTCTTCGACCTCTGTTGATTTTGTCACGGTTTGGTAGATGGTTGCGGGCTGGTCAGCTGGGTTGTCTGATGATACTGCTGAACCCGAGCCTAGGCCTGAGCCTGAGCCTGAGCCTGCTGCCGGTGTTGCTGCTGCTGCTGCTCCTCCATCGACATCAACGACCGAGTAGGTCACAGGCAAGGCGCGCACGCCCAGAGCGAAGCATGATGAAACGATCAGGGCGGAGCGAGCGGAGAAGTGCATGATGTCTGATGTAGTGGTGAGGGTGGCTTCACACTGACTTTCGGTCTCGTGTTTGCCCCCGTCGGTAAAGATGGATGTTGTTGTTTGTACTGATCTCAATTTAAATCGGGTAGGAAAGTGTTTGTGGCGGTGTTTGGGAGTGTTTGTTTGTGTGTGGGATTACGATAGGAAGAGCTAAAGGAATTGTAAGCGTATAACTTATCTCGGCAATGTACGGCATTTCTGTCTTTGGCGGTGGCCGGGCACATTTGCGTTTGCAGAGTGCGTGGCGCATCGAGTCTGGATGAAGAGGCAGGAAATCGAGGTGGCTTGGGAGGAGGTTGGGAAACGAAGAAGGTTTGGAAGCCTCTCAAAACGCCTGATAATCGCGTCTGCAACAAACGCAGCTAGAATACCATCAGTGGAGGCCCTAGGAGTGATACAAACTACATAGTTGATACTGTGACTATTTTGGGCTCATTCGAGTATTTGTTGAGAGTTTTACATCCCATATTGACGGCAATCCATGCGACAGTCATCATACTGTCTCTTCTGACATGTTTTGAGACTGAGCTATGCAGCTAGCGCACAGACGATGTCGTGCATATTTCCCAGCCATCGCCTTTGAACGACTTCACCACTCACAGCAGAACTCGCCCAAAACACGTCGCAAACCGCCGGGTTCCCTTGTTTCAGTCCACCACGCTGCTGCACGTGCGAGTGCGTAATCAAGGCAATTGTTCGTTCTGAACTCTTCCGTCCTGTGGCTCACCACCGCGATACCAGAAAGCAAAGCCACATGACCTTTCACGGACCTTGAAAGCCCATGAATCCACTCTCTTCACTCCACGCTATACCTCGTGCCCTTCTCCAATCACATGTCATTCGAGGAATCCCAGAAAGTCGCGCGTCTTAGCCCGCTTGCACATCGCGTCCTTTCCACAGATAACGCTCACGCCTAAACATCTTCCTCCCTGTATGTGTACATTCAACGCAAAGCGCAACAAGCTCCATGCCGACCAATCTCTCCCCCTCAAGCGAGCGACCGAATTCCTCGAGATGTCCGATCAGATCCTCGACCTTCACCCCGCCAGGGTTGTCCAGCTCCATCTTCATGTACATGCCGTCGTAATCCCAAGTCGCGTGGACCTTGCTGACCGGCGGCTGCGTGAGGAACATCTGGCTCACCAGAGGAGTCTTGACAGCGTCGAGCTTTTCGAGGGCGGGACGGGTCGGCGGCCTCGTCGTGTCGGGGTCTTTGCAATACAGCACCAGGAGTTCCGCGTCGCGAGGGTCGCGAATCATGCCGGCCGGCCGGCCTGCGAAGAACAGGTCGTTGATTCCGCCGGGAGGCTTCCAGCGTTCTTGCGTGCTTCCTGATGAGACCAGGAACAAAGATTGTTTTAGTGGCGTGCTGTTCTCGATGAGCAGTTTCCACGCGCGGCAGACGTGGCGGTGACGGAAGATCTCTCGCGTGGAGGTCGTGTGCTGGAGCAATTGCTCGCATAGCTCCGGGATCGCGAAGAAGCGATCGCATGCTGGAGTGGGCGGGTTATGCGCCACGGACGGATGGTGTTCTGCCTGCTTGACTGATGTCGGTATATGCGCGCGCGGTAGGTATAGCAGTCCAACTTACCATTGCGTGGATTGCGCGCCCTTCGGCGCAAAGCCTACTTTTTGTGATGTTGAGGGTGGTGAATGTAGTCGACGGTGGAAGTGAGGGAGCGAAGTCATGCACGAAACTTGCTGCGGTCACAAAACACTCACATCCTCGAGGCCGCTCAAGGGAGAGTGTCTACGCGCTCTCAATGGTCACTACTCTGGAAAACTTTGAGGAGCGTGATGACATTGCCAAAAAGGCGCTCGATGACCGCGGAGAGTGAGGTACAGTGCTGATGCTCTCTCAGCGGTGAATACTCTGGAACACCGTGAGGAGAGCTCCGCCATCACCAGAAAAATCTCCGATGACCACAGAGAATAAGGAACAGGGCTAGTCCGCTCTCGATGGTCTATCCTTCAAACCGCTGTGACAAGCGCGATGATACCAGCACATGCTGACAGCTGTATGTCGTTCAAGCAGAAGCCCCGATGCTACTGGAGGTATACGTTGACTGAACGACGCCCAAATTTACCTCAACAACCCGTTTGTTGACCACTAAAGAGCTTGCAGGATTCCCTCACGCCCTCCTCGTCGCTCCGTAGGGTCGCTGGCAAGGTCCCTCTCATCAGCAGTTGCAGACCTCGACTCCTCGCCGCCACTCCTCGACCCAGACGCGTCCAACCGCGGACTTGTGAACATGTCTGCGGTACCATCGATTTAAGTCGGTTCGTATCTTTCGAGGCATCTTCACTGCTCCCATCACGTTGCCACAAATCTGGGAGTTTGCTACACCTCTTCTGTCATACAGTCCTTTGCAAGCGTCCGTGGGCTAGACTCGCTTGTCAAACACGTCGCCCGACTTCCTTTCAGGACCGGAACTGGACGAGGCAAACTCATGATGGACAGTTTCAAGGATCCCGACTCGGACAAGCATCGGTCGTTCCTGTACTCCCTCCGCGGCGCTAGCGCCTTCATACATGCATCTAACGGTCAACTTCCGGCAGAGGTGACTCGCAAGTTCAACACTGAGCTCTACAAGCTCGACTCGCAAACTGGGAGAACGCACCGGTACACTCGGTCGCGTCGCGCAAGTTTATGGTGGTTTGAGCCAATCTAGTGGATGCCAGACACAAAGTGGCCGGCGCTACTGCCATCTCAAGCGTACGGAGTTATCCACATCAACGTGTAAAAGAACAAACCCGACAAATGCATCGCAATCTCGGCGAGATCTTCGTCCCGATTTCAATCGAAGCCTTGAGGTATCACATTCCATCCAGACGCTTCAACATCATGTATCTCGATCCCGGGTCTCTCAGCCAGGATGGGAGTTTCCTTGAGGCGTTCATCTTCCTGCAAATCGCTACCTCACGTATCCAAAGTCTAGCGGCCAGGCAAGTATACCACGAACCGCATTACATCCGTTAGTGTGCGAAAGGCTTGCCGAACAGTGCGCCGCATCGCTCAGCGGTACTATGGAAATTTTGAAAAGACTCGGAGTCCTGAGGTAGGTAGTAACTTTTATCTTAACACTTATCTCGTCAAAGCTCTCCATCAACGCGATCTCACCACACAGCAACATCTCATATCATACAAGCCAACCCAACACCATCAGTTCCACGCCTCCAACACCCCCTGAGTCCACTCCCACAGCCTTCCCGCCAACTCCCGATCTCTAGCCAACGCCGTCGCCCTCTTCCCCTCAACCCCAATAGGCTCATAATACCCTCCACTAACAACCCTCCCCTTCGGCGCCGTAGCCGCCCAACACTGCGCGAAATGCCCTTTCTCAACCG
>Ga0265797_10005736_pt1 | contig 17975 bp, 11 predicted proteins | sample P2T30metagenome_FD_192433 | JGI IMG/M metagenome (GOLD analysis project Ga0265797, IMG submission 192433) | Plant litter microbial communities from East Loma Ridge, Irvine, California - P2 T30 | ecosystem: Environmental > Terrestrial > Plant litter > Unclassified | place: USA: California...
TGAAGAACACATTACCTGACAAATTACCTGACAAATTACCTGACAATCGTGGCAACCGTGACACTCGTGAGGGCGGCGAACGGAACGCCACCGCCATTGGGCCGCTCGTCTGTCTGGCGATCGCCGTTGGGCTGACGACAAACGCGCTCGCACCCTGCCTTGCCACGGCAGGCCTTGCCGGCGCAGCCGCGTTGCTGGCCGCGACCATGGCAGCCCTGTTCGCGACGCTGCTTGCCATTGTTTCCTTTTCCGTTGCGACGGCGATTGCGACGATGCTTCTCCCTCCAGTCGCAGGGGCGCCGCAGGACACGGTTTTCCGCCGACCGTTGCGCAATGCCGCGCTCGCCCGCGCCTCACCGGGCGCCGCTGCGCGTGACGAAGCGGTCGCGCCTCCGTTGGCCGGGTAATCGCCGCCATCCTGTCCTGTTGTGGCCGCATTGTTGGTCGCAATCGGCCCTTTGCCGGGGACGCCCCGTCGCCCAACGGCGCAGCCCCACCCGCTGCTACACTGAAGCCATGACCGAGGGAAGCCCATGAGACCGCTTGAAGAGTATCCGCTGCCTGACTGCGACCGCCCCATGCAACGTGGGCTACCGGCACCACACGACAGCGCCCACGGCGCGCCGGCGGCGCTGGGCCGGATCGAGGGCCTCGTGGTACGTCGCGACCGGTCGGTGGCACCGTACGCCGTGACCGCCGCGTACGCCGTCGCCGGGCTCGGACTCGAAGGCGACATGCATGCCGATACGCTGTCGCCACGCCAGCTGCTGCTTGCCGGCACGCTCGCCTACCGCCGTCATGGCCTGCAACCCGGCACGCTGCGCGAGAACATCCTGCTGGACGTTGATACGGCCGGACTGGCGTCCGGCACGTTGCTGCAGGTGGGCACCAGCGCCATCGTCCGGTTGACGTTTCATTGCGAAGCGTGCGGCTATCTGGACGCCCGGCAGCCGGGCCTGGCGCGCACGATCGGCCGCGAGCGCGGCGTGCTGGCACGCGTGCTGCGTGGCGGCGCGGTGCGCGAAGGCGACAGCGTCATGCGCCTGGACGCCACGGAACCGCCGTGGCCGGACGACTGGCGCGACAGGGTGGCACAGATCCTTGCGCAAGTGCCCGAAGGAATGGTGCTGGAATACCGGCAACTGGCCCGGCTGGCCGGCATCCAGGCCGTCTACTGCCGCGCGCTGCCGGCGCTGGCGCGCAAGCTGGGGCTTGCCGACCGGGCTGTTGCGCAGCATGCGCTGCCCGATTTGCCGCGCTGGACGGGAGATGCGATCTTTGCAACAGGCGTCGGGTGGGCGTTGACCTGAGGCATCAGGATTTCGCCGATGCCTTCGTTGCCACCTTTGTTGGCACCTTTGTTGCTACCTTTGTGGCCACCTTCTTCGCCGCTTTCGCCGGGGCTTTCGCCCGGGCTTTCGCCGATGCTTTCGTTGGTGCTTCGGCCGGTACTTCGGTCGGTGCTTCCGCCACATCCTTCGTCGCCGCATCGAGCGCCGCTTTCACCGGTGCTTTCCGGGGGGCTTTGGTTGCTGCTTTGGCAGTATTGTCCGCGTCAGTCGACACGTCGGCGTGGGCGGCCTTGCCACCCGTGGCCGCCGCCGAGCCGGCCGCGCTGGCTTTCGCCGCCGCCAGATCCAGCTCGACCCACGTCGGCGCATGATCGCTGGGCTTCTCGCGGCCGCGCACATCGCGGTCCACGCCGGCCGCCTTTAACGCCGGCGCCAGTGCGGGGCTGAGCAGCAGATGATCGATGCGCAGGCCGGCGTCGCGGCCGTACGCGTTACGGAAATAGTCCCAGAACGTGTAGATCTTTTCGCCGGGATGCATCGTGCGCAGCGAATCCGTCCACCCCTGCGCGACGAGGCGGTGGAAGGCTTCCCGCGTTTCTGGCCGGAACAGTGCGTCGTCGCCCCAGCGTTCGGGCTTGTAGACGTCCAGTTCCGTCGGCATCACGTTGAAGTCGCCCGCCAGCACGACCTTGGCGCCCGTCGCCAGTAGCTGTTCGCCGCGCCGGATCAGCCGCTCGAACCACTTCAGCTTGTAATCGAACTTCGGGCCCGGTGCGGGATTGCCGTTGGGCAGGTACAGGCAGGCAATCACCACGTCGCCGACGACTGCTTCGATATACCGGCTCTGCTCGTCCTCCGGGTCGCCCGGCAGGCCGCGCCCGATTTCCTGCGGCGGCGTGCGCGACAGGATGGCCACGCCGTTCCAGCTTTTCTGGCCATGCCAGATGGCGTGATAGCCGGCCGCGTTGATGGCTTCCAGTGGGAATTTCTCCTGCGGCGCCTTCAGCTCCTGCAGGCAAGCCACATCGGGCTGCTTTTCCTCCAGCCATTGCAGCAGGGCCGGCAGGCGGCTGCCGATACCGTTGACGTTGAAAGTGGCGATGCGCATGTGTTCTCCGCTGGACAAGTATTCGTGGACAGTATTTCTCAGGCACAATTGCTCAGGCACTATTGCTCAGACACTATTGTGAGCCCGACAGCGCCGACCGTGCCGCACGACTGCGCCTTACGACTGTGCCTGCGCTGGTGTAGAGTACGCGAACCGAACCCCACTGGAGCCCCGATGACCTTACGCCAGAACCGCCACCGCAAACTTGCCGCCGACATGGCGCATGGCAAGGCCGGCAATTCCGAAGCCGATCCGTACCTGTGGCTGGAAGATGTCGAGGGCGAGGAACCGCTGGCCTGGGTCAGGCAACAGAACGCCGTGGCGCTGGACGAGCTGCAAGACCGCCCCGGCCACGAGGCGCTGCGCGCCCGGCTGCAGGCGATCCTCGACTCCGACGAGCGCATCCCGTATGTGCGCAAGCATGGCGAGTTCTACTACAACTTCTGGCGCGACGCGGAGCACGTGCGCGGCCTGTGGCGCCGCACGACCCTGGCGCAATACCAGTCGCCCGCGCCGCAATGGGAGACGGTGCTGGACCTGGACGCGCTGGCCGCGGCCGAGAACGAAAACTGGGTATGGCACGGCGTGTCGTCGCTGTACCCCGAAGGCAAGCGCTGCCTGATTTCGCTGTCGCGCGGCGGCGGCGATGCGGCCGTCGTGCGCGAGTTCGACACCGTCTCCCGCACCTTCGTCGTCGATGGCTTCAACCTGCCGGAAGCGAAAAGCGATGTCGGCTGGATCGATGCCGACACGATCTTCGTCTCGACCGATTTCGGGCCCGGCTCGCTGACGTCGTCCGGCTACCCGCGCATCGTCAAGGAATGGCGCCGCGGCACGCCGCTCGCGGAAGCGCGAACGCTGTACGAAGCGGAACCGGACGACCTGGGCGTGGGCGCCTACAAGGACTTCACGCCTGGCCACAGCTGGCAGTTCATCTCGCGCCAGATCGACTTCTATACGAGCGAGCTGTTCGTGCGCGACGGCACGACGCTGACAAAAATCGACAAGCCCGCGGACGCCAGCGCCTACACGGTGCGCGACCAGCTGATCGTCGACCTGCGCTCGGCCTGGACGGTGGCCGGCACCATCTACCCGCAGGGGGCCCTGCTCGCCACCAGCATGCGCGACTTCCTGCAGGGCGAGCGCCGCTTCGACGTGCTGTTCACGCCGACGGCAACGACGTCGCTCGACGGCGTGTCGGCCACCCGCTCGGCGATCCTGCTCAACGAGCTGGACAACGTACGCAACCGCCTGGTCGAGCTGCGCCATGTGGACGGCGCATGGCAACGGCGCGAAGTGGCCACACCGGCGTTCGGCACACTGGACGTGGCGCCACTGGACGATATCGACTCGGACCAGTACTTCCTCACCGTCAACGACTTCCTGCACCCGACCACGCTGTATCTGGCCGAAGCGGGCCATGACGAAAAAACGCTCATCAGATCGCTGCCGGGCTTCTTCGACGGCGACGCGCTGACGGTCGTGCAACATCACGCCACGTCGCGCGACGGCACGGCCGTGCCCTACTTTGTCGTCATGCGGAGCGATACGAAGCTGGACGGCAGCAACCCGACGGTGCTGTACGGCTACGGCGGCTTCGAGGTGTCGCTGAAGCCCTTCTACAGCGGCGTGACGGGCGCGGCCTGGCTGAGCGAAGGCGGCGTGTACGTGCTGGCCAATATCCGCGGTGGCGGTGAATTCGGGCCGCGCTGGCACCAGGCGGCGTTGAAGGACAACCGCCAGCGCGCGTTCGACGACTTCATCGCCGTCGCCGAAGACCTGGTCCGCCGCGGCGTTACCAGCCCCGCCCACCTGGGCATCATGGGCGGCAGCAACGGCGGCCTGCTGGTGGGCGCGGCGCTGACGCAGCGTCCCGAGCTGTTCGGTGCCGTCGTCTGCCAGGTGCCGCTGCTCGACATGCGCCGCTACAGCAAGCTGCTCGCGGGCGCCTCGTGGATGGGCGAATACGGCGACCCGGACGATCCGCAGCAGTGGGAGTACATCGGGCGTTATTCGCCGTATCACAACGTCACGGCCGGGAAGCGGTATCCGCGCGTCCTGTTCACTACGTCCACGCGCGACGACCGGGTCCATCCCGGCCACGCCCGCAAGATGGTGGCAAAAATGCAGCAACAGGGGCACGACGTGCTGTACTGGGAAAACATGGAAGGCGGCCACGCCGGCGCGGCGAACAACGACCAGCAAGCGCGGATGTGGGCACTGACCTATACGTTCCTGCGCCACCAGCTTCAATAACACCGAGATCTGGGGACAGACCTGAAGAGTGCCTGTCCCCGACGTTTCGCGCCATCCACTGCCCTCTGCTCAACCGTTACTGCACGTTTGCCACCAACCGTACACCCCGGCAACCCAATCCTGCGTTATGCTGGGAAATTATTTCCAATTTTTACGTCAATATTGCTAAACTGAGCCCTTCCCGAGGGGTGTTGGACTTGACTGTCGTGCGTACCGGCGTATCGTCGGACGGGCGAAAAACTGGAAGCCTTTGGCAATGTAGCTCGGGTGGCGCTGTCGTGTATATTTCCAACGTATGTTTCAGCAGCATCGACCTGGCGGGATCGCCTGCGCGGGTCGGCATGGCGGCGGGCGCTTCCCGCCTGCGCAGTCACGCCCACGCAGTCACGCCCATATTCACGCCGGTATCGCCTCGGCGGCCCCCACATCCCTTGTTTCAACCCATTCCGATGACGCTGCCGACCGGCAGCGGCCGTCATCCATCTGCAGCACCGCCGGCGCCTCCTGGCATGCCGGCCCGCACATACTTTTCCAAAGAGGGAAGCGTCAATGAACGACATGACCGAACTGCCTGAAGAGCTGGACCTGAAGCTGATTCTGTCCACCTTGATGGCGTTGAAAAAAGGCGATTTCACGGCGCGCATGCCGTCCGACTGGACGGGCGTGTCGGGCAAGATCGCCGACACGCTGAACGACATCATCGAGACCAACGAGCGCATCGTCAAGTCGGTGACGGAAACCAGCCGCGTCGTCGGCCGCGAGGGCCGGCTGACGCAGCGCGCCCCGGTGACGAACGTCTCCGGCGGCTGGGCGACGATCATCAGCGCCGTCAACACGCTGATCGACGACCTGGTGCGCCCGACCACGGAAATGGCGCGCGTCATCGGCGCCGTCGCGAAAGGCGACCTGTCGCAGACGATGGCGCTGGAGGTGGACGGTCACCCGCTGAAAGGCCAGTACCTGCGCGCGGCAACGACCGCGAACACGATGGTGGAACAGCTGCTGTCGTTCTCCTCCGAGGTGACGCGCGTCGCGCGCGAAGTCGGCACGGAAGGCAAGCTGGGTGGCCAGGCGCAGGTGAAAGGCGTCGCAGGCACGTGGAAGGATTTGACCGACTCCGTCAACTCGATGGCCGGTAACCTGACGTCGCAGGTGCGTAACATCGCCGAAGTGACGACGGCCGTCGCCAACGGCGACCTGTCGAAAAAGATCACGGTGGACGTGCGCGGCGAAATCCTGCAGCTGAAGGACACCATCAACGTCATGGTGGACCAGCTGCGCTCTTTCGCTTCCGAAGTGACGCGCGTGGCGCGCGAGGTCGGCACGGAAGGCAAGCTGGGTGGCCAGGCGTACGTGCCGGGCGTGGGCGGCACGTGGAAGGACTTGACGGACAACGTCAACTTCATGGCGTCGAACCTGACGGGCCAGGTGCGTAACATCGCGGCCGTGACCACCGCCGTGGCGAACGGCGACCTGTCGAAGAAAATCACGGTGGACGTCAAAGGCGAGATTCTCGAACTGAAAAACACCATCAACGTGATGGTGGACCAGCTGTCGTCGTTCGCCTCGGAAGTGACGCGCGTGGCGCGCGAGGTGGGTACCGAAGGCAAGCTGGGTGGCCAGGCGCAGGTGAAGGGCGTGGCCGGTACGTGGAAGGACTTGACCGACTCGGTCAACTCGATGGCGGGTAACCTGACGGGACAGGTGCGTAACATCGCGGACGTGACGACGGCCGTGGCCAACGGCGACCTGTCGAAGAAGATCACGGTGGACGTCAAGGGTGAGATTCTCGAGCTGAAAAACACCATCAACGTGATGGTCGACCAGCTGAACTCCTTCGCTTCGGAAGTGACGCGCGTGGCGCGCGAAGTGGGGACGGAAGGTAAACTCGGAGGGCAAGCAAACGTGCCAGGGGTTGCAGGCACGTGGAAGGACTTGACGGAAAACGTCAACCAGCTGGCCGGTAACCTCACGGGCCAGGTGCGTAACATCGCGGAAGTGACGACCGCCGTGGCGAACGGCGACCTGTCGAAGAAGATCACGGTGGACGTCAAGGGCGAGATCCTGGAGCTGAAAAACACCATCAACGTGATGGTGGACCAGCTGTCGTCGTTCGCTTCCGAAGTGACGCGCGTGGCGCGCGAGGTGGGGACGGAAGGCAAGCTCGGAGGGCAAGCTTACGTGCCCGGCGTCGGCGGCACGTGGAAGGACTTGACGGACAACGTCAACTTCATGGCATCGAACCTGACGGGCCAGGTGCGTAACATCGCGGCGGTGACCACCGCCGTGGCGCGGGGCGACCTGTCGAAAAAGATCACGGTGGACGTGAAAGGTGAAATTCTGGAACTGAAGGACACCATCAACGTCATGGTGGACCAGCTGTCGTCGTTCGCATCCGAAGTGACGCGGGTGGCGCGCGAGGTGGGTACCGAGGGCAAGCTGGGCGGCCAGGCCAACGTGCCGGGTGTTGCGGGCACGTGGAAGGACTTGACGGAAAACGTCAACCAGCTGGCGGCCAACCTGACCAACCAGATGCGCGCGATCGGCGAAGTGGCGACGGCCGTGACGCGGGGCGACCTGTCCCGTTCCATCCAGGTGGAAGCGCGCGGCGAGGTCTCGTACCTGAAGGACAACATCAACGAGATGATCCGCAACCTGAAGGAAACCACGCAGAAGAACGCGCAGCAGGACTGGCTGAAGACCAACCTGGCGCGCTTCACCCGGCTGCTGCAGGGCCAGCGCGATTTGCAGGCGGTGACGAAACTGATTCTGTCCGAGCTGGCACCGCTGGTGTCGGCGCACCACGGCGTGTTCTACATGATGGACTCGCAGCTGGACGACGCGCGCCTGCGCATGATCGCCAGCTACGGCTACCGCTCCAGCCGCAAGCTGCCGACGTCCTTCCTGCCGGGCGAAGGCCTGGTCGGCCAGTGCGCGCTGGAGAAGGTACGCATCTGGCTGACGGACGTGCCGCGCGATTACATCGTTGTCTCGTCCGGCCTGGGCGCGGCGCCGCCGACCAATATCGTCGTGCTGCCGATCCTGTTCGAGCAGCAGGTGAAAGCAGTGATTGAAATTGCCTCGCTCGATCGCTTTACCGAAACCCACCTGTCGTTCCTGGACCAGCTGATGGAATCCATCGGCGTCGTGCTGAACACCATCGAGGCGAACAGCCGCACCGAGTCGCTGCTGACGCAGTCGCAGTCCCTCGCCCAGGAACTGCAGCAAACGAACCAGGAGCTGGCGGAAAAGGCGCGTCTGCTGTCCGAGCAGAACATCGAGGTGGAACGCAAGAACCGCGAGGTGGAGCAGGCCAAGCTGGCGCTGGAAGAAAAGGCGACGCAGCTGGCGCTGTCGTCGAAATACAAATCCGAGTTCCTGGCGAATATGTCGCACGAGCTGCGTACGCCCCTGAACTCGCTGCTGATCCTGGCGCAGCAGCTGGGCGACAACCCCGAAGGCAACCTGTCGGGCAAGCAGGTGGAGTTCGCCAAGACCATCCACGGCTCCGGCTCCGACCTGCTGACGCTCATTAACGACATTCTCGACCTGTCGAAGATCGAGTCGGGCACCGTCACGCTGGACGTGTCGGAATACCGCTTCGCCAACCTGCGCAACTACGTGGACCGCACCTTCCGCCACATGGCCGAAGCGAAGCACCTGGGCTTCACGGTGGCGCTGGCGGACAGCCTGCCGACCTCCCTGATGACCGACACGACGCGCCTGCAGCAGGTGCTGAAGAACCTGCTGTCGAATGCCTTCAAGTTTACGTCGCACGGCCAGGTCTCGCTGGAGATCGGCCTGGTGAGCGACGGCTGGAGCCTGGACAACCCGAACCTGGCCAACGCGGATGCCGTGCTGGCGTTCTCCGTCAGCGACACGGGCGTCGGTATCGCGTCCGACAAGCTGCAGCTGATCTTCGAGGCGTTCCAGCAGGCCGACGGTTCCACCGCCCGCAAGTACGGCGGCACGGGCCTTGGCCTGTCGATCTCGCGCGAGCTGGCGCGCCTGCTGGGCGGCGAGATCCGCGTCGAATCGACGGTGGGCAGCGGCTCCACGTTTACGCTGTTCCTGCCGTATAACCGCGCCGGCTTCGTCAACTACGAACAGCCCCGCCCTGCGCCGCAACGCATGGCGCCGCTGCCGCCAAAGGTCATCTACAGCCAGAGCGTGACGGACGTGGACGTGATCGAACACCGTCCGCCCGCGGACGCCGACAGCGAAACCTACAGCTCGACGATCGACGACCGCGGCCTGACGGCGCCGGGCGACCCGTCCGTGCTGATCATCGAGGACGACGAGCGCTTCGCCAAGGTCGTGCTGGACTTCGCCCGCGAGAAGAACTTCAAGGGCATCGTCATCCACCAGGGCGATTCGGCGCTGTCGCTGGCGCGCGACTACCTGCCGTCGGCCATCCTGCTGGACCTGGATCTGCCGGACATCGACGGCTTCACGGTGCTGGACCGCCTGAAGCGCGACCCGAGCACGCGCCACATTCCCGTGCACGTGATGTCCGCCTCGCGCGAGCGTGAACGGGCGCTGCGTTCGGGCGCCATCTCGTTCATGAACAAGCCGGTGGACAAGGACGCGCTGCAGGAGCAGTTCACGCGCATCCAGAAGTTCCTGATGGGCGGCAAGCGCAGCCTGCTGGTCGTCGACGACGAACAGGGCCAGCGCGATTCGATCGTCGCGCTGATCGGCGAGAGCGACGTCGACATCCAGGCCGTCGGCACGGGCGAAGAGGCGCTGGCCGCGCTGCGCACCAGCCACTTCGACTGCATGGTGCTGGACCTGACGCTGCCGGACATCTCCGGCTTCGAGCTGCTCGACATCATCGGCAAGGACATCAAGCTGCGCGACCTGCCCGTCGTCATCAACACGGCGAAAGAGCTGGACAAGAAGGAAGTGGCCAAGCTGAAACGCTATGCCAAGACGATCGTCATCAAGGACGCCCGCTCGCCGGAACGCCTGCTGGACGAGACGGCGCTGTTCCTGCACCGCTCGCAGGCGAACCTGCCGGAAGCGCAGCGGCGCATGCTGGAGCAGGTGCACGCGGCGGACTCCGGCCTGGCCGGCCGCAAGGTGCTGATCGTCGACGACGACCTGCGTAACATCTTCGCACTGTCCTCGCTGCTGGAACGCCAGCAGATGCACGTGTCGTTCGCCGAGAACGGCCGTGACGGCATCGAGGTGCTGGAACGCGATCCGACCATCGAGATCGTCCTGATGGACATCATGATGCCGGAGATGGACGGCTACGACACGATGCGGGCCATCCGCCGCATTCCGAAATTCCGTTCGCTGCCCATCATCACGCTAACGGCAAAGGCGATGAAGGGCGACCGCGACAAGTGCATCGCCGCGGGCGCGTCCGACTACATCACCAAACCGGTGGACGTGGCACAGCTGCTGTCGCTGATGCGCGTCTGGCTGCATTGAGCGCGCGCGAGCTGGGGGCACTGCCGGACGACGCACCGCGCGATTGCGTGCCCGAGGTCGAGGAGCTGGAACTGGCGCTGCTGCTGGAAGCGCTGGTGCAGCGCTTCGGCTTCGACTTCCGCACGCACGAGCGCACGGCGTTGAAACGCAAGCTGTTCGCGCTGCGGCAGCGGCGCGGCCTGCGCACGCTGTCGCAGCTGCAGGACCGCGTGCTGCACGACGTGGCGACGTCGTCCGCCCTGCTGCGGGCGCTGTCCGTGCCCCCCGCGTCGATGTTCGACGATCCGGTGGAGGCAGCGCAGTTCGTCACGGTGGCGGAACACTGCCTGCCTGGCGCGCCGCTGCCGAAGGTCTGGCTGGCCGACTGCGCCGGCGCCGAACAGGCGTGGACGGTGGCCGTGCTGCTGGCCGAGCGGCAGCTGCTGGGAAGAGTCGAGATTTACGCGACGGTGTCCAGCGACGCGTTGCTGGAGGAGGCGCTGTCGGCGTCGATCCAGCCCGCGCTGATGGGCAGCTACCAGCGCAGCTACGAGCAGGCCGGTGGCACGGGCCGGCTGCTTGACTACTTCCAGGCCGACGGAGAAGTGCTGGTGCCGGTACCGCAACTGCGCAGCCGCATCACCTGGGCACAGTACAACCTTGTGACGGATTCGTCGTTCAACGAATTTCAGCTGATCGTCTGCCGCCGCGCCCTGCCCGATTTCGGTCCGCTGCTGCGGCACCGGGTGCTGCAGCTGTTCCATGACAGCCTGGCCGTCTTCGGCGTGCTGGGGATCGATCGCGAAATGGATGCGGGCGAGCGGCTCGCCGGGCAGTATCAGCAGATACTGACGCCACAGCCGTGGTACAAGCGCGTGGGATGAGAGAGGTGTAGTCCGCCGCAGTCCGGCGCCCCAACGGCCTGGCTCCCACCCGTCATCGACGCCGGTGACAAAACGTCGGGGACAGGCACCTCGCGGGCCCTTCGGCCCGAGAGGAGCCAGTCCCCAGCGGCTCCCCAGCCGGCGACCGCTGCGTGCCGGGGACTGGCACCGTTCTGTGGTGCCTGTCCCCGACGTGCTGCTTCCGGCGTCCGCGGCTTGACCGGCCCCCTGACAACGTGCGGACCAAGCACGTCAGAGGCAAGCACCTGGCGGCGCCGCAGCCGAGAACCGACAGCCGCCACCCAATCACCCCCCAGCCGAAGCAGCCGGCCGCTCGGCGATCCGATCCCGCCACGCCTGGACGTTGGCAAACCCCTCCTGCCCCGGCCGGAACTTCATCAGCCCGCGGGCAAACTCCAGCGCGCAGAACCCCGTGATGTCGGCAATCGTGAAGCGTTCGCCGGCCACGTAGGGCTGGTGCGCCAGCACGTCGTCGAGCCAGCGCACCGTGTCGCGCACCCGCTCGCCCTGCACGGCGCCGAACTCGGGAAACTGGGGACTTTCCAGCAGCGCGAGACCGGGATGGGTATGCCGGATGCAGTTGGCGAAGCCGGCAAACAGGTGCAGCTCCATGCGCCGGTCGGCCATTTCAATGAATGCCCGCTCGGTCGCATCGCGCCCCATCAGGTTCGGTTCCGGCTGCAACCCTTCCAGATACGTGCAGATGGCACGGGTTTCCGCCAGTACGCGGCCGTCGTCCAGCTCCAGCGCCGGCACCCGGCCGAACGGATTGCGCTCCAAATAGTCGGCCGACCGGTGCTCGAGCTGGCCCAGATTCACCATCTGTTGCGGGATTTGCAATTCCTTCTCCGCAACAAATATTGCTACGCGGCGAGGGTTTGGCGCCCGAAAGCTCATGTATAATTTCACGCTTTCCCCTAGCGCGACTGTCCGGTTTCCAGCATCTTACGGGCATTTTCGGACATTTTGGTGGCCTGATCGTCGTTTTCCGCCCGGTCCAGCACGTCCGACGGCGGCAACGTGACACCGCGCTGGACGGCAGGACGCGCGCCGATGGCCTTCAGCCACCGTTGCAGGTTCGGCAGGTCGTCGATGGTCACGCCGGACCATTTGTGCGTACGCACCCAGGCATAGTTGGCGATATCGGCGATCGAATATTCGCCGGCCAGGTACTCGTTGTTCTGCAGCTGGCCGTCCAGGACGCGGAACAGGCGCTTGGCTTCGCCCTGGTAACGGTCGATCGCCGGTTGCAGCTTCTCGGGGAAGTAACGGTAGAACACATTGGCCTGGCCCATCATCGGACCGATGCCGCCCATCTGGAACATCAGCCATTGCAGCACCCGCGACCGGCCTTCCGGGTCGGTCGGCATCAGGCGTCCGGTTTTCTCGGCCAGGTAGATCAGGATGGCGCCCGATTCAAATACGGCAAAGTTGTCGTTGGCACGGTCGACGATCGCGGGAATCCGGCCATTGGGATTAATGTTGAGGAACCAGGGCTCTTTCTGTTCGCCGGCGGACAGGTCCAGCACGTGCAGTGTGTACTGCAGTTCCAGTTCTTCCAATGCAATAGAAATCTTGTGACCGTTGGGTGTCGCCGCGGTATATAGGTCGATCATGTTATCTCCGATGAATTGTGCGAATTACAAATCATAGCGCCAATTCGGCCGGAGTGTCATTTCGATGCAACAGGATAATAAAAAGTGGCGGACAAAAAAAAGACCGGCCGCAATCTGAGGAGGGGACCGGTCAAAACGCTTTCTATTATGAGAGCGCGGGGATAGCACTACTACTGCGGCCCGACCGGCGTCGCGTTGCGAACGATCGGAGCCCATGAAACCGTGCCGGATTTGAGGAATCCGGCAACCTGCCGCTCAACAATAATTGCGCGGTACGGGTTACACTTTGCCTGTTTTCATTCTCCTCAGGCTTAGGACTTCATTAAGGAAAGAAAGAAAACGTTTCAAAACTGGCATCAATGAAAGCAGACGGGGCGCCGGTGATGCGGCAGCGCCCGCGGATGCCAATAACGTTTTGAAGCTTCGAAACTAAGGAAAAAATGTGAATAAACTATCTATACATCCCAATACCTGGAGCGTGGGTACCCGCATCACCCTGCTCACTTTTGCCCTGATCAGCGTTGTGCTGTCCTGCCTGATCGTCGTGATCAGTGTCGGTACCGGCCGCCTGCTGGAACAGCGTTCCACGGAAGCCGTCGGCCAGGAGCTCAACGGCGTCAAGAACATGGTCGACCTGTTCAATACCGCCGTCACCAGCGAAGCCGGCAGTTTTGCCAAGGTGCTGGCCGCGCAATTCGAAAACAAATACACGCTCGACACGGCCAACCTGATCGAAGTGGGCGGCAAGCCGGCACCGACGCTGAAGGACGGCGACCACGTCCTGAACAACGACTTCACCATCCCCGACCGCTTCACCGCGCAAAGCGGCGGCAACGCGACGGTCTTTGCCGTCACGGGCGAGGACTTCATCCGCGTGACAACGTCCGTCAAGAAGGAAGACGGCAACCGCGCCGTGGGCACGATGCTCGATCGCAAACATCCCGGCTACGCACTGCTGCGCGCCGGCCAGAGCTACGTCGGCCTGGCCACGCTGTTCGGCAAGCCGCACATCACCCGCTACGATCCCGTGCGCGACGCTTCGGGCAAGGTCGTCGCCGTGCTGTACGTGGGTGTGGACGTGTCGAAGGAAATGGCGACGCTGAAGGAACGCATCCGCTCGATCAAGGTGGGCAAAACGGGTTATTTCTACGTACTCAATGCCGCGCCGGGCGACAATCTGGGCAAACTCATCGTCCACCCGAAACGCGAAGGCGACAGCATCCTGGACTCGAAGGACGCCAACGGCAACGCCTTTATCCGCGAGATGCTGGAGAAAAAAGACGGCGTGATCCGCTACCCGTGGGCCAATCCGGGCGAGGCACAGCCGCGCGAGAAGATCGCCGTCTACGGCTACTTCAAGGACTGGAACTGGGTCATCGCGGGCGGCGCCTACACTGAAGAGATCACGGCGGAAGCGGCAGCGCTGCGCAACCGCTACGTGCTGATGGGCTTCGTGGCGCTGGTCGTGTTCTCCGCATTGCTGTACATGGCCGTGCGCCGTTACATCTCGCGCCCGCTGGCCGAAGTGGAACAGGCTGCCACCCAGATCGCCAACGGCGACCTGACGGTGCAGATGGACGTGCGCGGCAACGATGAAATCGCCCGCCTGACGCAGGCGATGAACGGCATCAGCCACAACCTGTCGTCCGTCGTCGGCAAGGTGCGCAGCGGCGCCGAACATATCGCCTCCGCATCCAGCGAGATCGCCAGCGGCAACCAGGACCTGTGCGTGCGCACGGAACAGCAGGCCGGGGAGCTGGAGCAGACGGCCAGCTCGATGGAAGAGCTGACGTCCACCGTGCGCCAGAATTCGGACAACGCCCGCCAGGCCAACCAGCTGGCGCAGAGCGCGTCCGACGTCGCGGTCCGCGGCGGCGCCGTCGTCGCCCAGGTGGTCGAGACGATGGGCTCGATCAATGCATCGTCGCAGAAGATCGTCGACATCATCGGCGTCATCGACGGCATCGCCTTCCAGACGAATATCCTGGCGCTGAACGCCGCCGTGGAAGCGGCACGTGCCGGTGAACAGGGCCGTGGCTTCGCCGTCGTGGCCGGCGAGGTGCGCACGCTGGCACAGCGCAGCGCCGCCGCCGCCCGCGAAATCAAGGGCTTGATCAGCAACTCGGTGGGCCAGGTCGAAACGGGCAGCCGCCTGGTCGAACAGGCAGGTACGACAATGGAAGAAGTCGTCAACAGCGTGCGCCGCGTCACCGACATCATGGCCGAGATCCGCAGCGCCAGCGAGGAGCAGACGGCCGGCATCGAGCAGGTCAACACGGCCATCACGCACATGGACCACGTGACGCAGCAGAACGCTGCCCTGGTCGAGGAAGCGGCGGCAGCGGCCAGCGCCATGCAGGACGAAGCTGCCGGCCTGGCGCAGATGGTGCGCCAGTTCCGCCTCGAGGAAGATCTGGCGGGGGCAAAAAAAACCCGCGTCGGAAACGCGGGCGAAAAATTCCAAATCGGGAGAGATTTGAAAGAGCACGGCAATCTTCTCACGTCAAAATGACGTCCGTGTGACGTGAGCGGGCAACGTCCCGCTCGCGTGGCAGGGGCCGGCGTGCGCTTGCGCTACACTGGCCCCATGCTCAACCATCGTTTCTCCTCGTTTTCGCTGGCCGCATCCGTGGCCCTGGCCCTGGCGGCGTGCAGCGTCCCTGCCCCGCCGCCCGCGCCGGTTGCTCCTCTCCCTGTTGTCGTTCCCGCACGCCCGCTGCCTGCTGCCGGCAGGCTGGCGATCGACCCGCAGGCTTCGCTGATCGCCATCACCGTGCGGCGCGGCGGCCCGCTGGCCCGGCTGGGCCACGATCATGTCGTGGCCGCACGCACCGTCACGGGCGACATCGACCCCGCCGGCAATCGCGCCACGCTGCGCTTCCGCCTCGATGCCATGACGGTGGACGAACCGGCACTGCGCCGCGAGGCCGGCCTGGACACGCAACCGTCTGCCGAAGCAATCGAGGGCACGCGCCGCAACATGCTGACGCGCGTGCTGGATGCCGAGCGCTATCCGTGGGTGGACGTGGCGCTCGAACGCCAAGGCGCGGACACCGTCGGCGCGGCCATCACGCTGCACGGCGTCACGCGCCGCTACGACGTGCCCGTGACCATCGACGCGACGGCCGACGGCCTGCGTGCCAGCGGCACACTGACCCTGCGCCAGACCGATTTCGGCCTCGTCCCGTTCTCCGTGCTGGGCGGCGCCATGGCCGTACAGGATGTGCTGGAGCTGCGTTTCGCCATCGTTGCGCACAGCCGCCCGCCAACCTGATATACTGTATATCCATACAGTCATAACGATCATGCAAGCCCATCCGCATACCCACAAGCCCGACGGCCGCACAGCCATCCTGCTGCCTTCCGGCTTCGTGCTGGATCTGCTGGCGCCGGATGCGACGGGGCTGCCGATCGAGGACATCGCGCTGTGCCTCGCGTCGCAGCCACGCTGGGGCGGCGCGGCGCGGCCGTGGTATTCGGTGGCCGAGCATTCGGTGATGGTGTCGCGGCTGGTGCCGCCGCCGCTGGCGTATGCCGCGCTGCTGCACGATTGCGAGGAATTCCTGGGCGACTGGCCATCGCCGGTGAAGGTGATGCTGGGAACGGGGTACGTCAAAGACCGCATCATGCCGGTCAAGGAAGCGCTGCGGCGCCGCTTCGGTTTCCAGGACGACCACCCGGACATCAAGCACGCCGATCTCGTCAGCATGGCCACCGAGCTGCGCGACCTGCTGCCGCCAGCGTGGATCGAGTGGGGGCACCTGCCGCCGCCCCACCCCGGGCGCATTGTGCCGGTAGGCCCGGAGCGGGCGTTTTCGCTGTTCCTGGAACGGTACGAGGCGCTGCGGCATCTGGCGGCTTGAACTGTGGCGCAGACAGGGGGACAGAGCCGCCGGGTATGTCCCCAGCCCTCTGCTGCGCGTGGTCAGCCTCGTCGGGAGCCACGCGCGGTGGCCACTGGCATGCAAGGGGGCGCGCGAGCCGCAACTTGTGAGGCGGTGCGTAGTGATGGGTAGTCGAGAGGGACGCAAACAGCTGGCACGGGTGACCGGCACATTGCGTCGCCAATGGGTAAAAGGCGTGTTGTTTGGTTGATACTACTAATTGGTTCTGGCGTGCTGAACGGGCCGCATGACGTCACCGCAGTGAGCGCCACGCCCGTCGAACCGGCCTGAACAATTGGCGCTAAGGGGACGTTTACAAAGCCATTTTTGGACTTATCCACTTCGATTGTGGATAACGATGTGGAAAAGCGGGGCTTGACAGCGAGCAAACCCAGTACCGGCGCGGGTTTCAATAAATTGCCTGTTCAGTAGGCAAAATTTAAGTACAGCAAAATCAAGCACTTATGGATCAGTTTGCTTGGGAAAGCGTTCGCCTGCCCGACCGGTAAAAAAAATTTCCTGCCAGTGGACTCGCGGGGAGCAGGCGCCGTGCTCTACCGGCGCTACAGCGAATTCTTTGACAAAAATGCCGGCGAGGAATAGTGTCGCAGCAGGGACTCCCCTCACTATAGCCGCGAGCGAAACATGGATTCGAATGCCGACGACGCCAGCGATGGCTGGATGATTGAAGACGAAGTGCCGGACCCGGACGACACGGCCGCGCCAGCGCCTGCGCCGTGGAAGGTGCTGATCGTCGACGACGACGTCGACGTCCACGTCGTGACCAAGTTCTCCCTCAGCAACGCGGTCTTCATGGGGCGCCGCCTGTCGTTCCTGCATGCCTACAGCGGCGAGGAGGCGCTGCAGATGTTGCGCCAGCACGACGACGTCGCCCTGGTGCTGCTGGACGTCATCATGGAAACGACCGACGCGGGCTTGCGCGTCGCCACGCGCATCCGGGACGAGCTGCACAATGCGCTCGTGCGTATCGTGTTGCGCACCGGCCAGCCCGGTCAGGCACTGGAACACGGCATCATTCTCGACTACGACATCAACGATTTTTGGTGCAAGACCGACCTCACGACCCGCAAGCTGTTCACCACCGTCATCGCTTCCCTGCGCGGTTATCACAGCCTTCACGAAGCGCAGCGGCGCGTTGCTGCCGTGCAAGCGCAGCTGTCGGCACTGCAGCAACCCCTGCAGGCGGCGGCCGCCGCCGTCCGTGCAGGCACGGACTGGTCCGGTACGATCGCGCTGGGCGATCCGGCGGTGCACATGGCCGTGACCGCGCGGCCTGTAGCCGACGACGCTTCGGCTGGCACCACTGTATAGGCATACAGATGTCAAGTTGGCGGCATTTGCGTGCATTGTGCGCGCATATTGCCGCGTCAGCTCTTCCATACGGCGCTAAGTGGCGGATTGCAAAGCGTTTTTAGGAATATCCACACCAGTTGGGGATAACTTTGTTGATAAGGGCTACTTGACAAGGCAAAGCG
>Ga0265797_10005737_pt1 | contig 17975 bp, 18 predicted proteins | sample P2T30metagenome_FD_192433 | JGI IMG/M metagenome (GOLD analysis project Ga0265797, IMG submission 192433) | Plant litter microbial communities from East Loma Ridge, Irvine, California - P2 T30 | ecosystem: Environmental > Terrestrial > Plant litter > Unclassified | place: USA: California...
GGCTGAGCTTCCGCACGTGAGCGTCGAGCAACTGGTGCCCGAGGGGCGGCGCGCCGTGATTATCGCCCCGCACCCGGACGATGAAGTGCTCGGCTGCGGTGGCTTGCTGCAAGGGCTTGCCGCATTGGGCCGTCCCATCCAATTGATTTCGGTGACTGACGGCAGCGCCAGCCATCCGGGTTCCAAACGCTGGCCGGTGCAACGTCTGAGCGTGGTACGTCCCCAGGAATCAGCCCAGGCCCTGCATCGGCTGGGCTTGCCGCTGCACAGTTTGAAGTGGCTGCGCGCCGGGTTTACCGACAGCAAGGTCGCCGAGCGTGAGACCGAGCTGACGGCGTTCATCCAGCGCTACCTCAAGCCCAACGATGTGGTGTTCGCCACCTGGCGCGAGGACGGCCATTGCGACCATGAAGCCGTCGGCCGCGCCAGCGCCGAAGCGGCCCGCGCCGTGGGTGCGCAGTTGTATGAACTGCCGGTATGGACCTGGCATTGGGCAACCGCCGAAGACGGCATGGTGCCGTGGGAACGCGCGCGCAAGATCCCGCTGACGCCAGAAAAAGTCGCGCGCAAACGCCATGCTATCCACGCCTTCGCCAGCCAGCTTGAAGGCGACCCTCAGGTCGGCCTGCCGCCGGTGCTGGCGCCCTACGTGGTGGAGCGTCTGCTGCAACCTTTTGAAGTGGTGTTCGTTTGAGTGTGACAACCCCTTATTTCGACCAGATGTTCGCGGGCAATGATGACCCGTGGGCGTTTCGTCAGCGTTGGTATGAACAGCGCAAACGCGCAGTGAGCCTGGCGGTACTGACCCGAGCCCACTACGCCTCGATTTTCGAACCCGGCTGTGCCAATGGCGAACTGAGTGCCGAACTGGCGGCGCGCTGCGATCGCTTGCTGTGCTGTGATACGGCGAGTGCTGCGGTGACGCTGGCGAAGAAACGGCTGGCGGGGTTTTCCAACGTCCTGGTGGAGCAACGACGGCTGCCTGAGCAATGGCCATCGGAGCAATTCGAGCTGATCGTGTTGAGTGAGCTGTGTTATTACCTGGACGCGGCTGATCTTGAGCGCCTGATTGACCGCTGCCTGGAGGTGTTGGCAGAGAATGGCCAGCTGTTGGCTTGCCACTGGCGTGCGCCCATTGAAGGTTGCCCGCACACCGACGAACAGGTCCACGCCCTGCTCCATCAGCGCCTGGGGCTGCACGCGGTGGTACGCCACCATGAAGAAGATTTTCTACTCGACCTCTGGAGTCGCGACAGCGCCTCGGTCGCACGCCTTGAAGGCCTGCGATGATCGGCATCCTGATTCCGGTGCATAACGAAGAAGCGTTGCTGGGCGAATGCCTGAACGCAGCAATGCTTGCCGCACGTCATCCGCACCTGCACGGCGAAGCAGTGCAGATCCTGGTGGTTCTCGACAGCTGCAGCGATGGCAGTGCGGCGATTGCGCGAGCGCAGGGTGTGCACTGCCTGGCGGTGCAGGCGTGTAATGTCGGGCATGCCCGTGGTGTGGGCGCGCAGCATCTGCTGGACCTGGGCGCACGCTGGATCGCCTGTACCGACGCCGACAGTCGCGTCGCACCGGACTGGCTAGTGGCGCAACTGGCCCTGGGTTGCGACGCCGTGTGCGGTACTGTGACCGTGGACGCTTGGAGCGAAGGCTTCGACGCGGCGGCACAGATCCGCTATCACCAGGCTTACGCAGCCCGCGACGGGCATCGCCATGTCCACGGTGCCAACCTGGGGGTAAGCGCCAGCGCCTATCGGCAGGCGGGTGGGTTTGAACCGCTGGCATGCCATGAGGACGTGCAACTGGTGCGTAATCTGGAACGCTGCGGTGCTTCCATCGCCTGGAGCCATACCCCACAAGTGATTACCAGCGCACGCCTGGATTGCCGCGCCCAGGGTGGCTTCGCTGACTATTTGAAGAGCCTCATGCAGGCCTCGTAAAAAAACGCCGTGGCGCCGTTTATCCTTGTCTATGCTTATAACACCTCGCACAGGTGCTCCAGGATCGGAGCCTGAGGTGAAAACAAGCGCAACAACCGACAAGGATGTGACACCCGATGAAATCCGCTTCCCTAAGCGAGGGCCGCCGTGGTCCCGCACAAATCTGGAACAGCGCGCCCCAGTTGGCGCAAATCCCTGTTATCAGCCTGTCCGGCCTGGTACCGCCAGGTGCCCGGGTGGTGGTGATAGCCCCCCACCCCGGCGATGAAGTGCTCGCCTGCGGCGGTCTGCTGCATTTGCTCAGCAACCGCGCGCACCCATTGAAATTGATCTCCATCACCGATGGCAGCGCCAGCCATCCTGGCTCTCAGGTCTGGTCGGCCAGCCGCTTGAGTGTGGTCCGCCCCCAGGAAAGCGCCGAGGCCATGCGCCGCCTGGGTATGCCACTGCATAGCCTGAAATGGATTCGTGGCGGGTTTCGCGATAACGCCCTCGCCGCCGATGAGCATCAGGTCTGCCAGTTCATCGCCCGATACCTGCAGCCAGGGGATGTGGTGTTTACCACCTGGCGCCATGATGGCAACGAAGACCACGAAGCCGTCGGCCGGGCCAGCGCCAAGGCGTGCGATCTGGTGGGTGCGCAACTGAACGAATTGCCGATGTGGGCCTGGCACTGGCCTGCACGCGAAAGCGCGGTGATCCCGTGGCAGCGCGCGCGCAAGTTGTGCCTGGACACTTGGGGCATCGCACACAAGCTGCACGCCGTGCATGCCTACGCCAGCCAGCTCACGGGCGATCCCGCGATCAGCCTGGCGCCGATGTTCGCCCAAGCGTTACTGGAACGCATGCGTGAGCCCTACGAAATCGTGTTCACCTAGGCAAAGGTGGCAAAACGCTGGTACGTGAGGTGTGAAAAAGTCGTTAACTGATTAATCCCGTAGGCTTTTTCCGGAAGGCTCAATCTGCCACACTGATGCGAATAATTATCAACAGATTTATTATTCGCCACGGATGGCATTCCGGGAGAGCTACGTTCATGTCTGTGCAACACCATGGCGGCAAAGGATTTTCACCGAGTCTGATAGCAATGGCTATCTGCCTGACCACGTCCCACGCAGCCCTCGCTGCCGAGGCCGGCGCACCGCCCGCCACCATTGAGCTGGGCGCCACCGAAGTGTCCGGCCAACAGCTGGGCGAGACCACCGAGGGCAGCGAGTCGTACACCACCGGCTCGATGAAAACCGCAACCAAACTGCCGCTGACCCTGCGCGAAACCCCGCAGGCTGTCACCGTGATTACCCGTCAACGCATGGATGACCAGGCGATGACCAGCATCAACGACGTGGTGAACGCCACGCCGGGGTTGTTCCTCAACTATTCCAGCGGCCCCGGCCGGCAGGGTTACACCGCGCGCGGTTTCAACGTCGACAACCTCATGTACGACGGCATTCCCAGTGGCTATAACGGCGTTGACGTCGGTTCCCAGCCGAACCTGGCGATGTTTGATCGGGTCGAGGTGGTGCGTGGCGCCACTGGCCTGGTCACCGGCGCCGGTAACCCCTCGGCGGCCATCAACCTGATTCGCAAGCGGCCCCTGGCCGAGCAGAAAGTCACATTGACCGGCGCCGCCGGCAGTTGGGACGATTACCGTGGCGAGCTCGACGCCTCCAGCCCGCTCAATGAAAGCGGCACCTGGCGAGGCCGGGTGGTGACCTCTTACCGCGACGCCAACAGTTTCATCGACAAGGTCGAGCAGGATCACGGCCTGTTCTACGCTGTCACCGAAGCCGACCTGGGCGAAGACACCACATTGACGCTGGGTTATTCCAACCAGAAAGACAAGACCAACTACTTCTGGGGCTCGTCGATGATTGGCCTGGACGGCCATCACCTCGACCTGTCGCGCTCGTACAACCCCGGTACCGACTGGGAGAACAAGGACCAGGAGGTCAACACCGTCTTCGTCGAATTGCGCCAGCAGTTGGCCAATGACTGGAAGCTGCAGGTCAATGCCAACTACGCCGAGCAAGACGCGCTGTTCTCCGGCTCCTACCAGTCGCGCTGGACCAACAATACCCTGGCACGCACCGTGTACCAGGCCGCTTTCGATCAGAACCAGGCCGGGGTCGACGCTTTTGTCAGTGGGCCGTTCCAAGCGTTCGGGCGCACCCATGAACTGGTAGTGGGCGCCAGCAAGCGCATCGAGGACACGACCACCCACAACTACAGCCCCTACGACCTGAATTGGCCGATCACGGCCGGCAAACCGAACTTCACCCACACCAACAACCAACGCGACGTCACCACCCAGGACGGCGTCTACGTCACCACCCGCCTGAGCCTCGCCGACCCGCTCAAGCTGATCCTCGGCGGGCGCCTGGACTGGTACGACTACGACAACCGCGATGGCGACGGCGACTACAAGGTCACCCGCAACCTCACCCGCTATGCCGGGTTGATCTACGACCTGGACGACCAGCACTCGGTGTACGCCAGCTACAGCGACATCTTCACCCCGCAAAGCGAGAAGAGCACCTCCGCCACCCCGCTCAAGCCCATCGTCGGCAAGAATTATGAAGTCGGCATCAAGGGCGAATACCTGGGTGGCGCGCTGAATGCCAGCGTGGCGCTGTTCCGTGTCGACCAGGAAAACCGCGCGGTGCAGATCGTCGTGCCAGACTGCCCACAGGCCTCCTGCTACCAGGCTTCTGGCGAGATTCGCAGCCAGGGTATCGACTTCGAACTGCAGGGCGCCCTGACCGAGCATTGGCAGGTCGGCGGTGGCTACACCTACGCGCGTACTCACACGATCAAGGACGACGCCAACCCGCAGAAGGTCAACAAGCAGTTCGACACCGACACCCCGGAACACCTGTTCAAGGTGACCACCCGCTATAACTTCCAGGGCCCGCTGGAAAAACTTCGCGTGGGTGGCAATGTGTCCTGGCAGAGCCGCATGTACAACGACATCCAGTTGGCGGACGGCAGCACCTATCGGCTCAAGCAAGGCGGCTACGCCGTCACCGACTTGATGGCCGGCTACCGGGTCAACCAGCACCTGGACCTGCAGCTCAACGCCAACAACATTTTCGATCGGCACTACTATCAGTCCATCTCCGAAGCCGTCACCTATGGCGGTGACTCCTACGGCGCCCCACGCAACATGATGCTGACGGCCAAGTACAGCTTCTGACCGCCATCGCGGCTGCCCGCTCGGGCAGCCGTTGCTTAAAGTCCCCTCGCGACCTGCCGATAACCGTTTGCCGGATCGATGCCGGCAAATAGCCACTTACTGTGTACTGACCGCGGCCCGCGTGGCACGCCGCATGCTTGGTTCCTGGCCAAACCACATGGAGTAAACGTGAATGCCCACACGCTTTCTGGAGCACTACCGCAAGGCCGACCGCATCATGCTGGCGTTGATCTGGCTGATGTTCCTCTTCTCCCTCGGGCTGGCGTTCTGGCATGACACCTTTACCCAGGCGGTCATCGTCGGCGGCGGCACCGGCGTGGTGCTGACCGCGCTCTATCGCGCCATCGGCGGCACCCGTGTGATGCGCTGCGTGCTGGGCGCCGGCCTGATGGTGATGGCCGCCTTGCACATCAACCAGGCCGAGGGCGTAATCGAATCGCACTTCGGTATTTTCGCACTGCTGGCGGTGTTGACCTTCTACCGCGACTGGCTGCCGATCCTGGTGGCGGCGCTGACCATTGCGGTACACCACGTGGTTTTTCATGCCTTGCAACATCAGGGCGCGCCGGTGTTTGTGATGGCGCATCACGGCGGCTGGACGATGATTTTCGTCCACGCCTTCTACGTGGTCATGGAAACGGTCGCCCTGCTCTACCTCGCCGTGCATAGCCAGGCCGAGGCGGTCGAAAGCCAGGAAATGCTCGAAAAGATGCTCGCCGTCACTTCGCAGTTCACCGAAGACACCGCCAAGGGTGAAGACAAAGTGCACGTGTCGCTCGCCAAGCGGTTCGACCACTTTCTGCAGCAACTCACCCACCTGATCGACGGCGTCGCGCGCGACTCCCACGGCCTCGGCCAACTCGGTCAGGAACTGGCCACGGCCAGCGGCACCTTGGAACAAGGCGCGCGGCATCAACTGGCGCAAATCAATGAAATGACCGGTTCGATGCAGCGCATGGAAAACGCCATGGGCGACATTACCGTGCACGTCGAGCAGGCGGTGGAGCACGCCGGCCAGGCCAGCCAGCAGATCGAGCGTGGTCAGCAAAGCGTGGGCCGCGCCCAGCATGAAATCACCCAATTGGCCTCACGCATCAACGGCACAGAATCGACCGTACAATCGCTGGCCGTGCAGGCCGAGCAAATTGGTTCGGTGCTCGAGGTCATCAGCAGCATCGCCAACCAGACCAACCTGCTCGCCCTCAATGCCGCCATCGAAGCCGCCCGCGCCGGCGAGCAAGGCCGTGGCTTTGCCGTGGTCGCCGACGAAGTGCGCAGCCTGGCCCAACGCACCGCCCTCTCCACCCAGGAAATCAGGACCATCATCGAAGGCCTCCAGCAAGGCAGCCGCCAGGCCGTCGAAGCCATGCACGACAGCCGCCAAGGCGTGGAGCGCTGCGTGGAAGACAGCCAGGTGGCCGTCGACATGCTGCGCGCAGTGGGCGAAGACATCGCACACATCGACCAACTCAACGGCCGCATCGTCACCACCACCCGCGAGCAGACCTCGGCGAACCTGGAAATTGTCGACCGCCTGCAATCGGTGCAACACATCGCGCAAAACACCGCCAACGACGTCGAAACCCTGGCCCGCAGCAGCGAACGCCTGCCACCGATCGCCGTGCGCCTGGATGCGCTGGGGCGCAGGTTTCATCCGTGATTTGGGGGTGTGGGAACTGACGGGTGCTGGCGAGGCGGTTTCATCGCCTGGACTACCGCTTTCGCAGCCTCGCTAAAGCTCGACAGCTCCCACAGGGGATTGGCTGTGTTAGGGGGGATCTCGGTTTACAGGGCCATCGAGACGAGCGCAGTTCTGACCAGCAACACCGCTCAAATGTGGGAGCTGTCGAGCCCCGGCGAGGCTGCGATGGCGGCGGTACAGTCAACATCTTCATCGCCTGAACCACCGCTTTCGCAGCCTCGCTAAAGCTCAACAGCTCCTACAGGGGATCGGCTGTGTCAGCGCGAATCTCGGTTCACAGGGCCATCAAGACGAGCGCAGTTCTGACCAGCAACACCGCTCAAATGTGGAAGCTGTCGAGCCCCGGCGAGGCTGCGATGGCGGCGGCACGGTCAACATCTTCATCGCCTGACACACCGTTTTCGCAGCCTCGCTGGGGCTCGACAGCTCCCACAGGGGATCAGCTGTGTCAGCGGGATCTCGATTTGCAGGGCCATCGTGACAGGTGCAGTTCTAAACAGCGCTCGGCGGGTTATTCGGCTGGCCCCGGTTGCACAATCCTGAGCCAAGGCCAGCGCGCCTGATAACTTCGGGCCTTGTGCAAAAACAGCTCCGGCTCTGCATGCACGGGATTAATGCGCAGCACGCCCTGCTCCACGTCCGCCAGCCCATACGGCGCATACACCTCGCCCGTGGCAATGTCCAAGGCGATGCACGTGCCCGCCACCAGGTAACGGTCCACCCCTTGCCTGGCCGAATGCAACTGAGGGTATGGCCGGCCAAACCGCTGCCCATACCAGAGGTGAACCCGCGCCTGGTTCTTGACCTCCACGTTGACGCCCAGGTCCTGGAACAACTGCTCGGCTTTACGGATCACCGCATCCTCTGCTTCGTAGGACAGATCCTGATCAAAGTAAAAGACGTCATAGTCTTTCACCCCTTCATCCACCGGGCGATTCGCCTGATGGTTCCACACCGCCTGAAACAGACAGCCCGCCGTGAGCAGGCACTGCTGCACCCCGAGCGACGGCAAGCGTGCGGTAATCTCAGCGTTGACGGGGTTGGTCATGACCAGCTGGAGTAATGTGTCGACGGTCAATGTCATGAAGATTCCTGGGGGATCTGTTCTACGCGCCTTGACTCTACCGCAGATCAGCCGCACCCACGACTCCAGTATGATGGGTGCCTGCACTCACAAAAACCGGAGCCCCAGATGCCGCTGACCCAACGCGACAGCGCCCGCCTCGACCGCCAATTGATCGCCACCCTCACCGAAGCCTGCGAAACCGCCAAGGCCGAAATACCGGGCTTCGACTGGCTGACCCACACCGTCGACTACAGAGCCTTCCCACAAAGCCTGCGCGTGACCTGGGTGTTCGACACCCGCGCCAACAAGGCACTCGCCCTCGCCACCGGTGCCGACCAACGCATGCGCGAGCTGACCGCCACGGCTTTGCACGCTGCAGACGTTCTAGCCGTGACGATGGAGCGTTGCGTGCAGTTTGATTCCGAAGAAGAGTGCCGCGTGCAACAGGGGGGTGACTGGCGTGCGAGGCTGGCGCGTCGATAACCCTAATGCTGGAGACGACTGAAACCGATTCGAATGGCTAATGATTGAATCGAATGATTCGGCGATGACTCCAGGCCAGAAAAGGTCATTCATGAGATACAGATCGCACCATGCTCGCCCGCATGGCGGTTGCGCTGATTTCACTTTGACGTTTCTTGTTCGAGGGGCTTGGTCATCGAGCCCGTCCTTGTTCCAGCCACCGGCGCATGCTCGGCCATCAACTCTATTACCCAGTCGATAAAGACCCGCACCTTGGCGCTGACATGGCGATTGGGCGGGAAGGCCAGGTACATCGGCATGGGCGCCATGTGCCAGTCCTCGAACAGCGGCAGCAACTCGCCGCTGAGCAGGTGCGGCTTGGCCATGTACTGCGGTAGCCAAAGCATGCCCAGACCCGCCAGACCGGCGGCGAGGTACGCATTACCGTCGTCGACCGTCAGTTGCGGGCGGCCCTGGGCCTCGATGCGTTCCTCACCACGCTGCATCGCGTAGGGCAAGGATTTGCCCGTACGAAACCAGAGGAAGCCCACGGTGCTGTGCCTGCCCTCATCCAGTTCATGGGGGTGCGCTGGCGTACCGAAGCGCTGCAGATAACCGGGCGCGGCATACATGCCGATGTTCAGATCGCCCACATGCCTTGCTATGAGGGACTGATCGGTGATTTCGCCGCCGCGCACCACGCAGTCGACGTTTTCGCCAATGATGTCGACAATCCGATCGCTCACGCCCAGGGTCAGCTGAATTTCCGGATAGCGTGCAAAGAAGCCCGGCAAGGCGGGGATCAGCAGCATGCGCGCAAACGGGCTGGGCACATCCACCCGCAGGCGCCCGCGCGGTGTCATCGACGCGCTGGACAGGCTGGTCTCGGCGTCGTCCATATCGACCAGTAGCCGGATGACGCGCTCGTAGTAGGCCGCGCCATCGGCGGTGACGTTGACCTTGCGCGTGGTGCGGTTGAGCAAGCGCACACGCAGCCTCGCTTCCAGCTGCTGAACGAGTTGCGTCACGGTGGTCTTGCTCATGTGCAGGGTGGCTGCCGCCTTGGTGAAGCTGCCGGTTTCCACCACTCGGGCAAAGGCCTGCATTGCATCGAAACGGTCCATTTCACGCCTCATTGGGGTCTGGATAGTTTGGATTCTACAAACAGTCATGACCAGCGTTGCGCGTTTATTCAGGTGGCTCGTCTTTTTACACTGCCTCCCTCGTAGACAGCGGGCCGCGTCGGCCCCAAAGGAGGTATGCAATGACCGGTAAACGTGATGTGGTTTTCCCGCCTGACCGCCATGCACTGTATGAGCTGCACCGCTACTCACCGGCGATTCGCTCCAACGGTTTTCTGTTCGTCTCCGGTCAGGTCGGCAGCCGCAAGGATGGTTCGGCCGAGCCGGACCTCGCGGCACAGGTTCGCCTGGCCTTCGCCAACCTCAACGCGATCCTGGCCGAGGCTGGCAGCAGTTTCGAGGATGTGGTCGACACGACCATCTTCATGGTCGACCCCGCCTCGACATTCGAAACGATCTGGGAAGTCGTGGCCGAGTACTGGGGCGAAGCGCCCTACCCGACGGCGACCGCGATCGGCGTGACCTGGCTGTCCGGCTTCGACTTCGAGATCAAGGTGATTGCCAAACTACCCCAATAAACTCGGCTCAGCCGTTCTCCGGCCGTGAAAGGGAACCCTCTCGTTTTCAGGCGTTTTGAAGTAATGGGTATGAGGAAAATACTGACATCCCGCAAATGACAGCAGCGTCAGAAAACAGAGGGTCAGGCGAGCCCGGAAACCTCCCATGGTTCTGGGTATTGGCACCGATGGTGACCGCATGGACGGAGGCGGTTATCTGGATGGGTATGCGTTCTTAGAAAGCAGGCCCTGCATAAGGTATTCTGCGCTGCATCAACCTCGCCCCCAGCCTACCGGCCCCTGAAGCGGTATTGAGCCGGCGCCTATGGATCTCTACATGCTAATCGGCCACCGCTTCGAACACCTCGCCAACGGCGATCTGCACATCCACTCACGCAACCTCGTGCAAAGCGCATTTATGCTGCTGACCGGCGCAATCACCTTGATCCTGCCGGTGGCCTGCGTCGGATTCTGGCTTACCGAATGGCAAGCGCAGCTGGCCGATCTGAATCCCTTGTCGACCCTTCTGTTAGTACTCACGCTGCTGCTGATGCCTGCCTTGGGCCTGTCCCTGATGGTGTACATGGGCTCGCGCGAGTCGTTGTGCTTGTCACGCGTCGGCGGGAAAGGCGAGCGCCGCACACAGAACTTTTTCGGGCGCCGAGAGCGCGTGAAGTCGATATTCAACCTCGATAACCCGCGTGCCCTGGAACTGCGTCGCCGCGAGCAGGCCGAGCCCAACTACACCCAGCTGTGGCTGGCAATGCGCGATGGCGGCGAGCACCGGTTGACCACCGATAACGTCCCGGTGGTGCCGGGCAGCAAACGCACCGACCTTTGGCTGCGGACACTGGCCGACTACCTCGACGTGGCCGTGCCTGACGAGGTCGTCATTGAATCGGCGGTCGGTAGGCACCCTATCGGCCGGCGCCAACGCCGGCGAAGATCGCCAGGCAGCGCAAAGCTAAAGGCCCCGTGCCTGCGGCTGAGTCGACCGAACAACTCGGCATTCCCGCGCGCGCCCTGCTCGCGCTGATAGGCACTTTCCTCGCAGTGCTGGAGCTGAATCAGGTCGTCGCATTGGTGCCGGCGGTGATCAGCGGGCGGTTGCGGATCAGCGGTTTCAGATCGGGATACACGACGTTTTACTGGGCCGAACAACCGGTCGCTTTTTCATTCAATGTGTTTTTGGGTGTGATCGAGGTGCTGATTATCGGGTTTATCGCCTGGCAGTGCCTGCGCACGGCGGTTCTGGGGCGTATGAAAGCCGATCCTTGAAAACGCGACAGATGGAACTGGTGACTTGCGCGTGGAGAGCCAGACGCGGAGAAACTCAAGCTGAAGGAAAATTCCCACCGCCCTTGGGGCACCTTGCTCCATTGCCTACGCTTGCGTCAGAATCCGCCGGCTTGTGCGCTGGGGTGGCCGTCTTTAAGGTGGCTCGGTCGCTGAATCTCTCGGCGATCGGGTTTAGTAGCCCACTGTTTAACCTAACAAGTGCACACGCGCCGTACATCAGACTTCCAGTCTGTGCTTGATGGTGGCTGTGCGCAGGGCGCCCTAGGGCGCGCCGGTTTTGTTAGGTTCCACCGGTCTACTAACCTGCGTACAGCTACCGCCTTTTGTTTAGTAGCAATGAGGTCGTGGCCCAAGCAAGGAACTTAACAATGGCTACCGATTCAACCACTCTCTTTAGCGTCAGTGCTGACGCCAGCAACGAAGCCCTCATCACCAACAGCTACGAAACCTTCACCAGCGTCAGCACCTTGCTGCTCGACCTGTCCGAAGACCTCAACGGCAAACACCGCGACGTCGCACTGGCGATCCACCAACTGAGCGAACTGGGCGTGCTTCTGACCGCCAGGCTGCTGGACCGCGAGGCGCCGCGTACCCCACTGATTTAAAGCAGATCAAAAAGCGCGATTAATCGCTGAGTCGTTGTAGGCCGTATACAACAGCTCGGCGATTTGCTTTTTGATCGATTTAATTGGGTACAGACCGCACTACAAACGAGGACTTGGGTTCTGAAGGCGGGCGTTTCAACTGAAGTTCCCGCACGCCATAGCTAATCATTTAAATAACTCAGCCTTCCCGATAGGCCCTATTGGACCAAGGTGCGTGAAAATGTGCGTCCAAGTGCATCGCACCCACTAGCAAGCGGGGCCAATCGGCGCAACGCTCTGTCGAACATAGTAATTGTCGAATTCGCTGCTTTCGACGAATTGGAAGCCATGGCGAGTATAAAAGCGATTCGAAGCGCTTTCTTTGAGAGCACCCACTTTAACAGGGAGCGCAGCCGCATCCGCCGTTTTGAAAATCTGTGTAAGAACAGCAGCGCCTATCCCCAATCCTTGCGCGCAGGGCCTGACATATAAGTGGTCGAGCAACAGTTTATTGTGGTGATGCTTGAGCACAACAAACCCAACCCTCTCTCCCGACACCTCGATGTAGTGCGTACTGTGGGCTTCAAAACCGCTAAGAAACCGCTCGCGCGCGCGCACTGGATCGAATCGCCCGACACGCTCCAGACTTTCGCGCATCGCCTCTATTCGGATGGCTACGAGATTGTCCAAGTCGCTCTGTTGGGCTCGGGCCAAAACAACTGGGAAATTTTGAGTAGGCGCAACGGGCATATTTTTGAGCTCGAACTACCGTCCTGGGCGGTCAGTATAGAGCTGCTGCAAAGCGAAAACGACGTACAGTGGTCATGCCACTGACGTCGCAATGCTGGTCCGTTGCCTATGACCACGGCTAAGCGACCTACCACACTCAGCCAGTTGTTTATTCAGCGCCGCTCAAGAAACAGCTGAAGGCGCTTGTGACCATCCACCTCGTTTCGACTCGCCTCTCAACCCCGGCGCTTGACGACCCGTCGATGGCAGTCGGCCGGGGCCAACACCTTGCCCGCCTTGGAACGCACGACGATGGTCTCTACCGGCTCCGACAATTCACTGTCGAGCAGCACCGAGTAGCTCTCCCCTTTGTTGAACAAATAGCGCTCCCCCCACTGGCGCATGCTGACGACGATGGGAAACACCGCGCGCCCACTGTCAGTCAGCACATACTCTTTGTAGGCACTGCCGTCGGACGCCGGCTGGATGTCAAAAATGCCCAACTCGACGAGCAGTTTGAGCTTGACCGTGAGGATGTTCTTGGCGAGACCAAGACGTTTCTGGAATTCACTGAAGCGGCGAACATCATCGAACGCGTCGCGGATGATCATCAATACCCAGCGATCGCCGATTGCTTCGAGCGTGCGGGCGACCGGGCATTCGCTCTGCGCCAGTAACTGCTGTCTGGCCATGGGTCTCCTGGAAGCGAGTCAGTAGGAAGCGGGAAAACGTTCTAACGTCAGATGAAAACGCTTTGCAAATGTGGTTGCATTTAACAACTTCGTTTGTTAAAAATCAACGAACTGGTTTCTATTTAAAACCACATATCCCAAGGATGGAGTGATGCCCTTCAAGTCTCATGCCCCGGTAAAGATGGACATCGAAGCTGAAAAATCCAGCGGTGGGCACCCGCAAGCTCCGCAAACACGCGACACCTCCACCCTCAGTCGCTATCAGACTTTTCTTTTTGCCATTACCTGCGCCATGTCGGTCGCAAACGTCTACTTCGCCCAGCCTTTGCTGGAGTCGATGGCCGCCAGCCTGTCGGTTTCGCCGGGGACGATTGGTGTTGTAATCACCGCGACACAAGCCGGTTATGCCGTCGGGTTGTTGTTCATCGTTCCGCTGGGTGATGTGCTCAATCGCAAGAAACTTATCCTTACGCAAATGCTGCTGTCGGCGCTGGCCCTGTGCGCCGTTGGCCTGTCGCAGGATTGGGGCATGTTGCTCGGCGCGATGGTGCTGGTGGGCCTGATGGCGGTCGTGGTGCAAGTGGTGGTTGCCTACGCCGCTTCGCTGGCGAGTCCCGAGCAGCGTGGCGAAACCGTCGGCACCGTGACCAGTGGCGTGGTGCTGGGCATTCTGCTGGCCCGTTTCGTCTCCGGCGCAGTGGCTGACTTAGCCGGCTGGCGCGGCGTTTATTTTGTCTCGGCGGCCCTGATGATCGGCATGGCGCTGGTGCTGATGCGCACCCTGCCTGCCTCCAGCACGCCACCGGCGAACGGTGGCTACTGGCAATTGTTGCGATCAGTGTTTCAGTTGTACCTGACCGAACGCACATTGCGCGTGCGAGGCACCTTCGCCCTGCTGATCTTCGCCGCGTTCAGCGTGTTGTGGACCTCGATGGTGCTGCCGCTCAGCGCGCCACCGTTGTCGCTGTCACACACCCAGATTGGTGTGTTCGGACTCGCCGGTGTAGCCGGTGCCCTGGCAGCGGCACGCGCCGGACGGCTCGCCGACCAAGGGCTCGGCAATCGCACCACGGGCGTCGCGTTGGCACTGTTGACCGTGTCCTGGCTGCCTACGGCGTTCGTTGAACATTCATTGTTCGCCTTGGTGGTGGGTGTGGTGTTACTGGACTTCGCCGTGCAAGCCGTCCATGTCACCAATCAGAGCCTGATCTTCGCCGCACGCCCCAATGCCCAAAGCCGACTGGTGGGCGCCTACATGTGTTTCTACTCGGTGGGCAGTGGCCTGGGTGCAATAGCCGCAACGTTTACTTATGCACACTTTGGCTGGGTTGCCGTTTGTGTATTGGGTGCCGCCATCAGCGCAGTCGCCCTGCTGTACTGGATTTACCTGGGATTGACCTGCAAATAACTTTCCAACCTCAACCAAACTTGCCGCGTCCTTAAGTAACGGACGGCTCGACTTCTATGGCGTGACACCGACCTTCTTTATCAAGGCAGATAATCCATGAAACCACTGCACGTAGTGTTGGCTGTACTGATAACGGCAATCTGGGGTGTGAACTTCTCGGTGATCAAATTGGGGCTGGCGACCGTCGACCCGTTTATCCTGGCGGGTATCCGCTTCAGTCTCTGTGCGTTACCGGCGATGTTCTTCATCCGTAAACCCGACGTGCCGTGGCGCTACATCATCGGCTATGGCCTGGTGTTCGGCATCGGTCTGTGGGGCGTGGTCAATCTGGGGATCAAGGCCGGGCTGTCGGCGGGCATCGCGTCGCTGGTGCTGCAGTTCAGCGCGTTCTTCACCCTCTTGCTCGGCAGTTGGGTCTTCAAGGAAGCGCTGACCCGCTTTCAGGTGCTGGGCATATTGATCGCCCTCGCGGGACTGTTGTGCATCATCACGATCAGTGACGGTTCGGTGAGCCTGACCGGCGTGTCGCTGGTGCTGGTGGGCGCAGCGTCCTGGAGCGTTGCCAACATCATCAGCAAGAAGGCCCGCACCAGGGATGTCTTCGGCTTTCTGGTGTGGGCCAGCGCGTTCGCACCGATTCCGTTGTTCGCCCTCGATTACGCGGTGAACGGCAGCGCCGGCTACACCGCGCTTGTCAGTCAGGTGAACACGACTACCGTGTTGTCGATCCTGTTCCAGGTCTATCCCAACACGCTGTTCGCCTACTGGGTCTGGAACTCGCTGCTCAAAACCTATCCGGTCTCCACGGTGGCGCCCCTGTCTCTGCTGGTGCCGATCTTCGGCATGCTCGGTTCGGTCGTGGTGTTCAACGAAAGTGTGCCGGTGAGCAAGGTACTGGCGGTGGTGCTGATCGTACTCGGCCTGGCCGTCGGCCTCTATGGTCAGCGCATTTTCAACGCTGTTTTCGCGCGCCCTGCGCGTACCTCGATGTGAAGACGTGATTCGATGGGCGCCGTTGAAGGAGCGCCCCAGATTGGAGGCAGCATGTGTGCAGCCGCCGTATTTAAGGTGGCTCGCACGACGAACCACTCGGCGATGTGCTTTTCGATGGCCTGGCGGGACCTCTCACGCGGGCTCGGGAAAATCGACGACCGTCTCGTTGATGCGATTGAACACGTTGGTAAAGGTGATCACAGAGATTGCCAAGGCAATGTGAACGATCTCCTCACCACTGTATCCCGCCTCTTGAAATGACTTCACCTGCGCTGGCGCGACGGCCCCGGGACTAAGTGCCAGGCTGCGTGTGAAGGCAACCAGCGCATCTCGTTTGGTATCCCCTGTGGACTGGCCGGCACGTAGTTGGCGCATAGCGTCAGCCGACAGTCCCACTAGCTTGCCGACCATGCTATGGGCCGCAACGCAGTAGTCACAGCCCGAGAGCTCGCTGATCACCAGTTTGACGGTCTCCTGATCGGGTTTGCTTAGTGGTCCGCTCGCCAGCACCCTGTCGGCTGCCAGCATCGCCTTCAGCGCTTGCGGCGCGAGGGTTGCCAGTGTGGCATAAGCGTTAGGAACTCTGCCCAGCGCCTGCTTGATACTCGTGTAAACCTCGGCGGTTGCGCCGCTGGCCTGGTCCGCTGGAATCGCGTTGAAATGAGTCATTGTTCAGTCTCTTGTGTGAGGGTTAGAAGCCTTCCAGGACGATCTTGCCCTTGGATTTGCCGCTTTCGATCAGGCCATGGGCGCGTCGCAGGTTTTCGGCATTGATGGTTCCGAAGTGTTCGCCCAGCGTCGTTTTCAACATCCCGCGGTCGATCAGTTCGGCCACTCGATTGAGCAACTGGTGCTGCTTGAGCATCGCGTTGGTCCGAAACATCGAGCGCGTGAACATGAACTCCAGATGAAGCGAGATCGACTTGCGCTTGAGAGGCATCGCATCCAACGACGCCGGGTCGTCGATCAGCGCGAGATTGCCTTCAGGCTTGAGCAAACCGATGAGTTGCTCGTAGTAGGTTTCGGTATGGCTGAGGCTGATCACGTGATCGACCTCGCTCAGGCCCAATGCCTGGAGTTGAGGCTGAAGCGGCTCGCGGTGATCAATGACAAAGTGCGCGCCCAGTTCGCTGATCCACTCCTTGGTTTGCTGGCGCGAGGCGGTGCCAATAATGGTCAGCGCAGTGAGTTGGCGTGCCAGTTGAACAAGAATCGAGCCCACTCCACCGCCAGCACCGACCACCAGCAGGCTCTGCCCGTCGCCAGCACCTTGCCCGATCTTCAGGCGATCAAACAACAACTCCCAGGCGGTGATGCTGGTCAGGGGCAATGCCGCCGCGTGCGCCGCAGGCACGGATGCAGGACGGTGACCGGCGATGCGCTCATCGACCAGACCATATTCGGCATAACTGCCTGCACGTGTGATGTCGCCGGCATACCAGACCTCGTCACCGACCTTGAACAGGCTGACTTCAGTACCCACCGCCTCCACCTTGCCGACGGCGTCCCAGCCCAGTACACGCGGCGCGTGGGTCGGCATGCTCAGGCGCAACTTGCTGTCGACGGGGTTCACCGAAATGGCCTGGATCTTTACCAGCAAGTCACGCGGTCCCGGCTGAGGCACGGGCAGTTCGATATCGTAGAGAGACGCCGGATCGTCGATGGACAATCCCGCCTGATCGTAAGCTACCGCTTTCATAGTGGGTCTCCTTAGCTGGCCAGAATCAGGCACGTTGGGCTGGTTGCGGGGACATGACTAAAACCGCACGCAAACGCACATCGGCTCGCATCATTCGGTCGTAGGCCTGCTGGGCCTGATCCAGGGTGAAGGTTTCGATCAATGGGCGGATGTTCTGAAGGTTGGCGAATGCCAGTGTCTGTTCGTTGTCTTGCACACTGCCGGTCAGGGCACCGACCACAGAGCGAGCGCCGAAGATCAGGTCGGTTGCATTCAGGGTGATCGGATCACCGGGCACCGCCACCACAATCAATTGGCCGCGAGGCGTCAGGCCGGGAACGGTCTGTGCCATCCCTTGCCCAGTGGGGGCGGTGCCCAGTACCACTTTGGCGCCTCCCAGGGAGCGCAGCACCTCAGCAACGTTTTCTTCGGTCGCGTCAATGTACCGATGAGCCCCCAAGGCAAACGCCTGCTCGGCCTTATCGGCGCCGCGTGCGATCGCAACAGTGTAGAACCCCATTTTACGGGCGAATTGCACCCCCAGATGCCCCAAGCCGCCGAGCCCATGAATGGCCACCACGTCG
>Ga0265797_10005738_pt1 | contig 17974 bp, 9 predicted proteins | sample P2T30metagenome_FD_192433 | JGI IMG/M metagenome (GOLD analysis project Ga0265797, IMG submission 192433) | Plant litter microbial communities from East Loma Ridge, Irvine, California - P2 T30 | ecosystem: Environmental > Terrestrial > Plant litter > Unclassified | place: USA: California...
TAGTTCATGACCACGCTCCGGCGTTCATGACTTCTCTTTTCTTAACGTAGCTTATGCAACCACTCATGTGCTGTTTTGGTCAAAGGAGCAGTGCATGTTTACAATGAAAAAGTCCTTGACCAAAAACTTTTCCTTTGTCATTTGGCACGAAAATCACGAAGCGATGTCGTTGGCAGTCTCAATGATCTGCTCAGTTTAGATTAGCTTCTGCAAAATCAAACCAGCGTGAAAGTCTCCAAATTTTATCTCCCCGTCGCGTTTTGTATCCATCGTGCTTGTCAATAGGAGGTACAGCCAACTTGCTGCCTAGGTCATCTTGTTGATGTACATTTTGTAGAATTCCTCCTCATTCTCATGGGCAAGCATCATTGTCATGCTTCATCTCCTCCCCCGGCAGCGTACTTCGTCGCGTGCTTTGAAAGAGTCTTCTCAGCGGTTGATGTAGTACACCAGTCATCCGGAGTGTCATAAAGCTGCTGCTTGTGTGTCTGAACCACTGAGAGTGATTGATCTCGTGCATCAACAAAAAAATTACATCTCCTTCCCCGGCAGCGTACTTCGTCGCGTACTTTGAAACGGTCTTCTCAGCGGGCTAATACAGTACGCCAGCTATTCAGCGTGTCATAAAGCTGCTGCTTGTGTGTCTAAGCCACTGAGAGTGATTGGTCTCGTACATCAACAAGAAGGTTAATCTAGGGACGCTACCGGGGAAGGAGATGTGGGCGGACATCCCTTTGCAGTACCTCTTAGTTGCCCGGCTGGCATGGATGGATGAATCGCCACATGCGCCTGACCTGTCTTATAACATCATATCACTACCTGCATCAGACCTCATCGGCAGATCTCTGGTGGCAGGCATGCTCCCTCCATTGTGTACGTGCCATGCTAATAAAGATTGCACGATATCTCGTTGGCCTCGGCAATGTCTCTTTGGTTCTGGTGGTATGAGCATGATGGCTTTACGCTTAAAGTATCTGTGTGGTCCTGGGGCCCTCTCAATGGTCAATGCTATCGTGTTCGTACCTGGAGAGGCATGGTCGTGCATTAACATCGGAATATATCTCGGAGATTGTGTGCTTGTGTTTTTGCTGATACAGTGTTCGACAATCTCACGTTCAGTTTGATCCATGTCAGGTCAGCTCTTCTGCTGGACAATGAGAAACAGATATCATGACCAAAGAGACGTCCAGACAGCCAATGTGCCTTGCAAAAATGATTACACTGTATACAAGATGCCACACAATGGATTTGCTATGGCCTGTTGCATTATAGCGGCCAAAAAAGCAGCATCAATGTCCGTGATGATTGGATGTAGGGTCAGGGTTGGGGCTGTGTTTTCAGCTACAGTCGCTTGCAACGGATGATGGACATTACATGTATTTCAATGGGCAACTTGAGCATTTCTGTGGTCAACTCTGCTGGTAACAGCACGATAGCTACAGGAGATACACTATCAACGAGATATGTTCCTCTCCATTCCCCTGCGCCTCTTTCCAGTAACATCTCTGCCTTCTTCAATACCCAACATAGCCTCTCTCTTCTTCTCGCCCACAATGTTGAGAGCCTCCCTGACGACACGAGTCTCAATGCTGACCTTGTCCTCCTCATAAGCCTCCATTTCACGTCCCACCCGTGCCTCGATCGCCTTCACGAGCTCGACGTCGCGCTGTCCGACCATGCTGACACTGGTGCCCTTCCTTCCAGCACGGGCTGTACGACCGACACGGTGAATGTAATCGTCAGGGTCACGTGGGAGATCGTAGTTGATGACTAGACCAACGTCTGGAATGTCGAGACCACGAGCCGCAACGTCGGTGGCGACAAGGATGCGTGCGGCGCCTGCGCGGAAGCGTGCCAAGTTGTTGATACGCTGACCTTGCTGCAGTCCAGAGTGCAGGGAGGTAACGCGGTGGTCGAGCAAACGTAGCATGTACTCTAGCAGATTGGCGGTGCTGGTACGATTGCAGAAGATGATGGTCGATTTTGCGAGATTCTCGGGAGTGAGTAGCAGGACGTGTAGATATTTCTCCTTGTGGACAACGTTGACCAGCTGGTACGTCTGACGCAGGGTGTTGGGAATGGCGAGATTATCGATGTCGACCTCGCAGACAAAGACAGAAGGTCTGGATTTGGGCCGAGGAATGTCCTTGAGAGCGCGGACTTCAGGTGTGACAGTAGCAGTGAAGAGACATGTCTGTCGTTCGGCAGCCTTGGGCATGGCACCCAGGCAAGTCTGCACAGCGGGAAGCATGCTTCCTTTGCCAGATGCAAGAAGGCGATCTGCTTCATCCATGACCACGTACCTGACTCGCCTGAGACCCTTGATGGTGTCTTCTCCCGAAGTCTCGATGTGGTCGGCGAGACGGCCGGGTGTTGCAATGACGAGATGTGGTCGCTTTGCAAGGTCGAGCGCTTGAGTGCGCATGTCTGCACCGCCGGTGATAAGCACGCACTTGATGCCTTGGCTCGCTCCGATAGCCTGGAACTGCTCGTACAGCTGGAGAGCCAGCTCACGTGTAGGCGTCAAGATTACACCAAAAATGCCCATGGGGTCTCTCGCCCAGTGCTGCAAGATAGGGACGGCAAAAGAGACCGTCTTTCCGGAACCAGTTCTTGAGCCACCGATACAGTCTCGTCCAGCTAAGATTTCAGGGATAGAAGCCTTTTGAATCCTGGTCGGTCGGTGAATGGCCATATTTGACAGGGACTTGATCAGCCATGGGTCAACTCCAAGCGTGGCGAAGGTTGCCGTCTCATTCTTTTCTGTGGCAGCGGCGATAGAAGCAGTAGCCGACTCGTCAAGGACTGGCGCGTCTTGCTGTATAGGTTTTGGTACAGGTTCAGGAGCAGCTTTTTTCGCCTTGATTCGTGAAACGGTAGAAGTGGATATGGGTGCTGGTTGGAAGTCTTCTTCGTTCAGTTCTTCGGCGTCTGCAGAGAGCCTTCTGCGCTTCTGAGGCCTGTCGTTCTCCAGTTGAGCATCCTCGTAGTCGCGAACATCGTCACTTTCGGAACCTGAAGAGGACATTGTGCTGTGATGCCTTTTGTTGGTCGTGTATAAAAATTTATTTCGCCAACGGGGCGTGAAGATTGAAGACATGGATGCGATCTTAGCGCAGCCGAAGCCGAATCTTTTCTTGCACAAATGTTTGTATACGAAGCTTAGAAGTGAGCTCACCCATGTTGCATGCTTTGATACTGCAATCCACTGCTGGAATCGGAGTAATTGTGCAGATGACTGCGAGATCAACAGCGATACGCCATCATTACAGCAGCTAGTGTGCTACGATATCTGCTTCAAGACAATTAATTGTTACCTGTCCTCGTTAAAGCATACGCAAACTTTCGACTCCGAAATTCTAGAAGCTTTCTCCAACAATCTTTTCTCGACCCTCGCTTGCTTGCGCAGTAAACTTCTCCGAACCACGGCACCCAATACAACTTCCCACTCAATCTCACATCCCCTACATCCGATCATAATGGCGGAGCGCCCTGCTAAGCGCGCCAAGTTCCTGTCCGACAGCGAGTCGGACGGCAGCGACAACGAAGGCGTTAAGCTTCCTAAGAAGGCCGCGAAGAAGGCCGAGTTCAAGATCAACGACGATTATGCAAAGCGCTTCGAGCATAACAACAAGCGCGCCGATCTCCAGCGCTTGGAAGAGAAGTACGGCAAGGGAGGTCCCGAGGAGGAATCAGACGAATCCTCGACAGACGAATCCGAAGACGACGACGCTGAACTTGTGACTGCGGATCTGGACCAGGAGATCTTTGCTACACTCAATGCAATCAAGAACAAGGACCCACGAGTTTATGATGAGAAGGTCAAGTTCTACAAGGAATTTGATCCGGAGAACATCGCGAAGGAAGAGAAGAAGGAAAAGGCAATGACGCTGCAAGACTACCACCGTCAGAACCTTCTGTCTGGCTACACCGGCGAGGAAGAAGACAAGGACGTGCCTCAAACATACAACCAAGAGCAGGATGCGCTTCGAAGACAGGTAGTCGGCCAGATGCACGCCATGGCCGACGGCGACGCCGACTCTGACGACGACTTCAAGCCCAAGGCAAAGGGCGCGCACGACTCTTTGCCGGCTGCAAAGACCAAAAAGGCGAAGAAGCTCACGGAAAATGACATCAAAGCCGCCGACAAAGACCCCGAGACCTACCTTTCGAACTTCATGGCCGCTCAAGCATGGCGACCCACCGAAGGCTCCGGGCCCAATGCATTCGATTCTGATGACAGCGATGATGAGGCTCGCGCGGACGCCTTCGAGGAAGCTTACAACATGCGTTTCGAGGATCCTGCGCTTGCCAACGAGAAGCTGCAGACCTTCGCCCGTGATGTGGGCAAGTACTCTGTCAGACGTGAGGAGGTCAAGGGAAGGAAGTCTGCAAGAGAGAAGGAGCGCGAGAGGAAGGATGCTGAGAGGAGAGAGCGCGAGGAAGACCGCGCTAGGCTGCGAAGACTGAAGATCGAGGAGGCAGAAGAGAAGGTGAAGAAGATCAAGGAGGCTGCAGGTCTGCGTGGCAAAGATGTGGACATTTCGCAATGGCAAGATGTGATTGAGGGCGATTTCAATGACTCTCAATGGGACAAGGAGATGCAGCGACGCTTTGGCGAGGAATACTATGCCGTGCCCGAGGGCGAAGAAGGCTCAGACGTCGAGATGGCGGATGCAGGCAAGAAGCAAAAGGTCAAGAAGCCCAAATGGGACGACGATATCGACATCAAGGACCTGATTCCTGAGTTTGAGGACGAGGAGGCCCGCAAATACGCTCTCTCATCGGACGACGAGGAAGAAGGTGGCGCTCCACTGAACGGCAGCGACGATGAAGAAGACGGTACCGGCGAAAAGCGCAAGACGAAGAAAGATCGCTTGAAGGAGAAGGCCGAGGCAAAGCGCGCATCGCGCAAGGAGCGTCGTGCTATCGAGGAGATGGTCGACGCCACTCTACCTATCGCGCATGCGCCTGTGACCGGTTTCCGCTACCGCGAGACTTCACCAACATCCTTCGGCCTTAGCGCACGCGACATCCTCTTCGCCGACGACACCGCGCTCAACCAATTCGCCGGTCTGAAGAAGATGGCTACATGGCGTGATCCTGATAGGAAAGCAAAGGAGGCGAAGAAGCTGTCAAAGAAGGGCCGTCTGAGGCAGTGGCGCAAAGACACCTTTGGCAAGCCTGATGCGCCTGAAGGTGGTTTCGAGGTGATTTTGGGCCGCAGCGAAGGTGCTGGTACTGGTTCAAATGCGGCAGAGCCGAAGACTAAGAAGGGCGAAGATGGTAATGTGAAGGAAGGCGACAGGAAGAAGAAGAGGAGCAAGAAGCGCAAGGCTAAGGAGGTGGAGGCCTAGTGTTGTGAATAGCTGTATTGTATGTGGTTGTGCAAAAAGGGATGTCCTGCTTTATACCTTCGTGTGCATTTGCTGCTACATTGTGCATTGCATTCATTCCAGGCACGTCTTCCACTGAGAGAGACTGTTGTCCCGGATCCAGTCTTACGCCAGGTATGTTCTCAAGAGCGATGGTTCCAGCATTGGGCTCACCATCATCAATAGATCGTGACATGGATGGCGTCTCCATTACAGAAACGCTCCTGCCATCCGTACTGCTCTCAACAGGATCGCGCCTGTCATTGAGAGCGCTCTCGGGCTTGTTCACTGCCTAGAGCCACTTCCTACACAGGGACGCATTACCTTACTTGACCTCTACAATCACATCCACGCAAAACTCTGATCGAACCTCTAGAGATACAGCTTTCATATGCGATTCTGTCTGATGATGCCAGCTTTATCTCCTTCGACGTGATTCATGTAAATACCTCAAAGTCTCGTTGGCTTGTCCAATTCTAGATTGTGACTACATGAGGATGCACAAGCTCGAGTGCGATTGTCATGTCGGCTGCGAGTGTAGAGTCTCCTGCTGGGAACCAGTCCTCGTTGTGCCCATGCGCACACAACAAGTGAACGACTATCATCCAATCATCAAGAAAGCAGCACGAGACGGAAATACGCAAGTGTACCATGACAAATGAGCGATAACAGCAATTCAAGACCTCACACATGTAAAACTACATCTATCCTTTTGCCAGCAATCGATCACGTGATTTCCAAAGTCAACATGAGTTTAATTGTGTCCCCAGAGTCTGACAAAAGCAGTTTCAACACAGCCACAATCATCGAAATTAGTCGGACTTCTGGGAGATGAGGTAAGACCCCTTGCGGCGTGTGTGTATCGAGTATACTGGTTCTGGATGACGACGCCGGCCTTGGCTGCCCAGAGTCGTTGCGATCAGTGGGCTTGGACAAGAATGTGCTTGGATGGACAATGTCTTACTACTGGCAAGTGTAATTTTTTGGTATTTGTGTTCGACGGTACGACATGTATGCAGCGATTAAGAAGATAATCTTGGAGTTACTCTGCTAGTATCTCAGTGGTAAGTACGATTACCCGAGTAGTTGTGTCCGACCATCGAAGCATGCTTCTAGCGGAGAAACAAAAGAATACGGTTGTGGTGTCGGGCGCAGAACGGACGGTACGCATGAGCTGCTTCCAGGACCCAGAAGACTAGATCGAGCACATGGCTGTCCGTTGAGCCAAACAAGCCAACCTGCAACGTCCTCACGTGTATGCCACATCGGCAGATCGACCGAGAAGAGAAGAGGCAGATCTACAGGGTCGTCGTGCAGACAAGGACCGCATGATTCGGGTTCATAAGGCTGTAGGAAGCGTCCGTCTCAACCAGTAAGGACGGATGGAAAACGATGGTGAATGACGCACGGAGTGACACCCACGTGTAATGGCGTGCGCAGTGGCTCCGCAACCCGCGAAGCCAACTGGAAGCAACCCGCATTCAGGAACACTTCCGTTGGTGCGCTGTGTGCTTTGGTCCTCCATCGTAAAGCGGTTGTGTGAGGCTCACGGTCTAGGTTCAAACCGCGTACTGGCCTCTCAGCGGCAGAGCGAACATTACGGACTTTGAAGCCAGACTGCAAGTGAGGCTAGAGGATAAGGCGCGGCACAGATGGTTGGGGTTCGCGGCTTGCGAACAAAAACATCGCAATTGCGGCTGTTAGTGGTTGAAGCGAGAGCATGGTCCCGCGGGAACATGGGGTCGGCTGCTGCTGCGACCGTCGGCAGCGAGCAGTGACGGGGGAGGCGCAGCGTGCAGGAAGACCGAAGCTGACTTGTGTGAGCCAGATTGGCCAGGAATGGCAACGGGGTGGTCGACCACTTGGCAGAAATGAGGGCGGAACGCCCAGGCTCCGCTCCGATTTCTCTAGGCGCCGAGACAGCATGCTCATATGCCCAGACTTCCGCTATTGATTCAAAACCTCTCGGACGCAGGCGAGCTGCTTGGCGCTGGGCAATAAGGCTGAGGAGGGTGGGTTGTCCGGGCCGACCGGAGAGATGTGCTCTGGGGTGCAGACAGGACGGTGTTGCGTTGTCCTTCTTTCCATAATGGCAGTCCGATAGAAACAAGACAACTCCAGCGGCAGCAGCTCGAGCACGTTGTTCGTCTGGCTCTCACGTGCGGTTACTTCCGAGAGGGGTTGTTCATCCAGCTCTCGGATGCCAAGGAAGAGATAGGCGGAGGGTGTTGTCGAGCACACCTGCGAACGCTCAGTAGCCACCCAGGAGAGCGAAGTTGCACTCGTGTCACGTGATTTAATGACTTTTGCCTGCGCGGAGACAGGACGGAAGGATGCTCGATAACCGGAAATCTCTGCCAAGCGCCAAGGGCTTGGGTCTCCACTCTCCGTTCGATCGGGACAAGCGGCGAGGAGGTGGTGGTGCCTTGTCAGGTGAGGCTTGGGGTTTCTGTGAAGGCAGGTTGCTGGTTGCTTGCGCCGGGCGCTGGCGTTCTCGGGCTCTTAAGAGAAGTAACTGCCCAAGTTTTTGGCCAAGCTTGCCCTCCGCCCTCGCACCTCTCGCCACCCACCCCCCCATCCCATCCCTCAACAACACGCCCTCGCCTTACTCTATTACCACTGATATTTGCACGCGTACTTTGCGCTGTATTCAAGCGCATTAGTCTGTCGTGTTCGTTCACTTAACAAGCGGGCCATCTCGACTTTGATACTGCCAAGTGCCAAGGAGGACTTCAACTTCACCAACATCTAACTACATCGAAAGCCATCTCGAAGATGGAGCAAACAGTCGCCGAAGCAGTTGCCGCTGCAACACAGCAACAGCAGGCCGCTGCCCAACAAGCCCAGCAGCTCATCAGCCAGCCCTCGCCACCAGTGCAGCCAGTGCAGAATGCCAGCTCAACAATCGACAACCTTACCTGCCAGTGGCAAGGCTGCGGCGAGCGCTGCGACAGTGCCGAAGCTCTTTATGTAAGTTATTCTTCTACAAGGCGTCGTCGTTGCGAGAAACCATGCACGCATCGCGTTGAAGTTTTCTCGCGTGGCGAGCGCGTTCCTCTCTCGTCGCAAGCCCCGTCAGATGCTAACAACACATTCAGGATCACGTATGCGAGCGCCACGTCGGTCGCAAGAGCACCAACAACCTCAACCTGACCTGTCAGTGGGGCGCATGTCGCACCACCACCGTCAAGCGTGACCACATCACCTCGCACATTCGCGTTCACGTACCCTTGAAGCCGCACAAGTGCGACTTCTGTGGCAAAGCATTCAAGCGCCCACAGGATCTCAAGAAGCACGTGAAGACTCACGCAGACGACAGCGTACTGATGAATTCACCTCAGCCTGGTGCGAACGCTCGTGCTAACGGTAACGGTCTCGGCCCACAGAACGGGAAGCGTGAGTATCCGTCGCACTCTCCCTCTGACCCAGAGGCTTACTTGGTTGCGCGGCTCACAGCGTCTTCCTACTATGGTAACAACGATCAAATGAACCCTTACCCGAGCTACCAGCCTCAGATGGGTGGACCCAACGGCGCTCACTACCAGCCAAATGGCGCACAGTATGCTGGCTATGGCTCCGTCTCGTACCCCAACAACAACGTACAGGACATTCAAAGCATGGACACTCGCCGCCGTGCCATCGAGGCGCTCAACGACTTCCTCGGTGACATCAAGCGTCGCGCTATCGATCCGAGCAGTTATTACGATGTTGGCCAAAGGCTGCAGAGCAACTCGCTGCCTCTTCCCGTCGCATCTGGCAACGGATACAACACCGGCTACAACAACCAGTCCAACTCGTACGGTGGCTTTAACACAGCCAGCCTGATCGACGCGTTCTCGAACAGTGGTTACAACGTCAACGGCGCCAGTGGTGGCGCTGCTGCCGGCAACGGAGGCGCCAGCGCCCACGGTCCTATGACCCAGCACGGCTACTCTCTTCCTTTGCCTAACGCTCGCTCCAAGGGCGATCTCCAAGATATCGATCGCTTCCTTGAGCAGCTGCAGGCTACCGTTTATGAGACCAGCAACTCTGCCGCAACCGCTGGTGTACAGCAACCGGGTGTCCACACCCAGTCAGTTGATGGCTTCGGATTTGGCAACAGCCACCAGTCTTACAACCGCCCGAGTAACAGCCCTCCAAGCATGAACCAAGGCTACTCAAGTTCCGGTACGCTCAGCAGTGTCGGTGGCTCTATGCCCGGCGTGACATCATCGGCTTCGGCTTTAGATACACCAGCGCTGACACCAGCTTCAGTGTCGTCGTACAGCTCCGGCCACTCGCCCATGTCAAGCCACGGTCGCTCAAGTCTCAGCAGCATAGGTGGCAACGCCATGTACCCCAACCTGCCCTCCGTCACTGGCATCTCAGACATCGGTTCCGGCTACCCCACCACCACATCTGCTCCCGCGTCAGGCCTTGCCTCAGGCTTCGAAGGCCTCGAGGGCCGCCGCTACAGCGGAGGCAGACTTCAACGCCAGGCGCCCGAGCAGGACACCGAAATGGCCGAGGCGGACGTTGCCACCGAGGATGGTTCACGTACTCCTAAGCAGTCGGATGTCAAGGGTGCTACCGATAGCATCGACCCTGCACTCCGAGGCGAAGAGGCGAAGTCGCCATCTGAGGCCGCCGGCACCCCAGCTGCACACTCTGAGACTGACGACAAGCGCCAAGAGGAGTGGGTGGAAAACATCCGCGTTATCGAGGCTCTTCGTCGTTGGATTGGAGACCGCCTTCGCACTGGCGAGTATGAGAGCGAAGACCAGCAAGAACAAGATCAGCAACATCACGAGCAAAATGCTGAGCCACAAGCTGCTGCCTCTGCAGAGGATGAGTCCATGATGGAGACAGCGCGCATGGTTCAGAAGTTGGCCGAAGCTAATGCCGCTCACAACGCCGCACAAGAAGCACAGCAACAGCAACAGCAACAACAAAGTCACGAGCAGACTCAGGATGTCAAGTACCCAAGTCTGCCCTGAGCAGTTGATCTGTATTCGCTGGGAAAATCAGAACGGCGTTCAAAATGATTCATAGGGTACGCGCAGATTCTCACGCGCTTGGAGTTGTCAGAGACGGCGTTTGTCGGAGTTGCCACCACCTTCACCGGAACGGCTTGTAGTTTATCGAAGAAGGTCTAGGAACACAGTCGAGCTGACCAAGGTCGTTGCTCTTGTTGTTTTTGTTTGCAAGGAACGACGTTACGGATAATTCTCTTTTTTGCTCTTACTTATTTTTTTTTATCCTTCTCTGCGGAGATATCGAATGCAATCTGCTTCATTTCATTTTACATGACTGCCCATCACCTTGCCACTTATTTGTATCGTGAAGGACTTCCACTATAATTGTGCTGTCGTGCTTGATGATGCTACGCGAGAATTCGTCAGTATCTCTACATGTACTGTCATACCTGCTTGTGTCGGCCACACTGTCTGCGAGTTGCACCATCACTTCAACCAAACAAACATCTCCGCGATAAAAGCCCTGGATAGCTTTTTGGGATGGCACCCGAAGGTGATAAGAGCAACGACCTTTGTCAGCTCGACTGTGTTCCTAGACCTTCTTCGATAAACTACAAGCCGGTTCCGGTGATAGTAGTGGTGGCAACTCCGACAAACGCCGTCTCTGACAACTCCAAGCGCGTGAGAATAAGGTATTATCGATACACAATGCTAACAAATACAGCCTCTATATTGGAAGACAAGAACAGCTAAACGCTACATTACCATTAGGACCTCTCGATTTCGAGGACGAACGCGCATATTGCAGTAATTGTAGCAATAAAAGAAAACGAAAAGAAAGGAAAAGAAAAGAGAGCAGTACAAAAGCACCAAAAAAGCCATTCAACTGCGACGTCGTTTACGGGAGGGGGTATCGTATCCAAAACCAATGCCTTCTCCTGTTTCCGTGTATGCTTGCTTGTAATCCTGTCGTCTCTCCCGGTCCCTGATTTTATTTTGACCCTTCAACACCATTCACATGCCTTGTTCTAAGCCCGATGCTGCCTCAAAGTCTGCGTACTTAAGCCCGGGATGGGATGCGTATGTTGTACAGTCCTCTCCAGCCGGCGTGAGTATAGACTTCATGCGCCAGTTGACACCGTATCAATCCCTTACGCTCATGTCTTTCATTGTCTAAAGCCTGGATCCATGATCATCGCATTCCACTCGGCGCCGCCGAAAAGATCCTGGATGTTGATGTTATTGGAAAAGCCTTGCGGAGCCTGGCCAATGAACGGTGACTGCTGCTGATGCTGTTGAGGGTGTTGTTGGGGCCAACCATTCGGCATGCGACCCATGTTTGGCTGCTGAGAAGGAGTCGAAGTCATTTGCGGCCCGCCGTTGAAGCCCATGTTGTCTGGCGGGAAGCTGGTCGGAGGAACTTGTCGTTGGTGGGCACGCGATTGTTCAAGGTATTGCGGTAGGGCGAAGAATTGTGCTTCCATGTTGTCGTCTCTGCCGTTTCGGGAGGGTGGCGTGTTGGGGAAAAGATTCCGGGGTTGTGACAGAGGGGTGCCGGCGTTACTGTCCATGCTGGCGCCACCGTTGGCAACATTGGCCATGAAAGGATTAGATGGTTTGTTGCCAGCGGCAGCAGCAGCCGCGGCGGCAGCCGCGACGAATTGCTGGTTGTTCTCGAATGTTGTCAGTGGCTGATTAGGATAAAGAAGTGGCTCGTCTCCACCAGACGGGAACATCATGGCCGAGACATCTGGAAGAGCAGGGTTTGCAAAATTAGGAGGTAGTGACATAGGCTGCTGAGATTGCTGCTGCAGCATCGGATTGGCAGAGGATCCCGAGAAGTCTGGCTGGAACATTCTCTGATCAAAGGCCGAATTGGGAGTTGCTGAGCCGTAAGGCGAGGTCACAGAATTGTTGCTCCAGGGCGAGCCTACGAAAGAACCTGGTTCGGATTTTGGACCTTGGTGTGGAAAAGTGCTTGAGCGTTGCATGAAACCAGGGCCTGGAGGGTCTCGGGCTGCAGCAGAAACGTCTGGGTGGCTCTGCGCTGCCTTGGGTTGTCCTGGCACAGAAGAGGGACCATGTGAACGTTTCTTGCTTGGCTGTGGTTGATGATGGCCGTCGCGCATCCAGTCGCTCAGTCGATCGAAGATGTTGGCAAGAGTCGCCGTGCAGCGGTCGGCGGCCATACTGCGGGTCGCGAGCGATGCTAAAATGTCCTTGCCCTCATGCGCGTCTTTCAAAACCGCTTCGGTCGTTGGGTTATCCGGATTCTCCGCGGCAAAGTAGACGAGCGAAAGGATTGAAAAGAAGGTGGTGTACATAGTGAACCAAAATGATCCGTTCAGCAAACCTTTCTGCTTCATCTGTGAGGTAATGTGGATAATATTGCGGGAAACGTTGACGTACGACGCGGCACAAGCATACGCGCGTTGATCAACAGGTTTTGACCGCTTGTCCGCAGCAGTGAAATGCAGGAACGGCCGATACAGCAAGACCTGCGCATGAGCATATGCGAGTCGAAGCAGTTGCTGTACTCTGAGGTATCGTTGGGGTGCCTCGCATGGGCTGAGAATAGGTGGCAGGCTGTTTTTCCAGCTCTCGAGATCCGACTCCAGTTCTCGGATGGCAGAAAACGGTACGGTGTACGATTTGTCGGTCTGCCCTTGTTGGTTTTGTACTTTGATAGGGTATACCTTGCGTATGATCTTTTGCAATAGCAACACAAGTCTAGTGTGTGCGTTGAAAGCAGTCAGCAACGATACTTGGCCCTCCGGCATTGGCTTAATGCCTTCATGTGTGATGTATTCGTCATCCACTTCGGCGGGGAACTCCTGATCGATATCATCATCGCTGAGAGTCTGTGGTAGGCCAAGCATGGCTCCAACGTAAATGTCCATTTTGCGTACAACCCAAAAGACCCGTTTCCGCGTCTCGGCCTCGATTGGGTCCCAGTTGCCAGCATAGGATCTGTGAAGTCCCATGCGCAGTGAAGAACGCAATGCGACACCGACGTAGGCATAACACTGCGATAACTTGGCAGAAGATTGCATGAAGAGAATCATGAATATCACTGCCTGGACTGATGTGAGGTCTCTGCAATCGGCAATGTCCATCAATTGACGCGCTGACTTGAAGTATGCGAAACCCTGCTGAATCGCATTCTCGTAGCCAACCTGGTTCAGATTGCTTTGCTCGTTTTGTCCGAACAGAGTGCCTAGAGCCATAGCACTGTACAGAAGAGGCAAAAACCGCTGCTCCTCATTGCCCCAGGCTTCCGAAGGTGTTTCGTATATCCGCTCGAAGGAAGCCCAGAAAGAAGGCTTGTGTACAAATTTCAGAAGTGCAGCAGCATCGTCGATTGCATTGCTGCAGAACTGCAGCGCTATGTCCTTTGGTGGCAGCTCGCTGCTTGGGCTACTTGGGTGATCGGATGGCGAATCGAACGTCGATCTCGGCGAGTCGAGCACGAGTGAAGGGGGCCTGGATTTCACGAATGGCGTAGCTGGGGAATCGGGTCCCATCAGATCGCCGAGTTGTTCTCTCATGCGCCGCATGAAGCTGAGTCCGGAAGAGTGTCCATGGTAGTCCCAGTGGCCCTGCTCGTCCACATCCATCTGTGCGACCGCGCGCACCATGGATTCCAGGTTGGTGTCTGATTTGTTCTCCGCATTCGATGCTAATGGTGGTCGCTGACTGGCTTGAATAGTAGAAGCAGAAGTTATTCCTCCTGAAGCAGATGGGTGGCCCTTGCCAGGAGCGCCGGGAATCCATCCTTGCGCGACAGCAGCGTCAATGCCGGGATCGTTCAAGTCGAGATTGGGAATAAGAATGTGCAAGAGTGTTTCTGCGCGGTGTACTCTATGCTCGATGTTCTCGACGTATTGTGGTGCGGGGTTTCGCCTTCGGTTAGAGGGCTGGTCGTATGTGCATTCTGTTCACCACACGTGTTAGCTTTGAGTCTCGCCAGGGGTGTCGCATCACTAACCATAGCTGTAGACAGTGCAATGCGTACAAGGCTGTTTGCCGTCGCATTTGATCTTCTTCCTTCTACATTCGTCACAAGCTCTGGTGACCCTGCGCCTCTTCTGAAGATGCGCAGCCGATTTGGTGCCATTGAGCTTGCTGGTGGCGTTGGGCGATGTTTGCGCATCTTCCAGCTTGGGCACTACCTCATCGTCGCCAGACTCGATCTCGCTGAGCCGGTCGTCGTATGCTTCGGGAGATACGCGCTCCATAGTTCGACAGCGTCACCAGGCCAAGACCTGGAGAACGATGACCTACGAGATGCGCTGCGGGGAGGATAATGGCGTAACTGGATTCAGTACTGTATGCGCAGCGCGTGGCAAGAAACTGGCACTAAAGAGCTGACTGAAAGATCGCGACTTGAACGCTCGGTGAGTTGCTGGACCGCAATGTCGCAAGGGAAGATTGTGAGACGAAAGCAGCAATACAGGATGCTCCTCTACCTTGGCGATATCGCTCGGTGTTTGGAGAGGAAAGTCCGTCAGGAATAAAGGCTAAGCAATGGGCGCTTGGCGGGATGTGGCAAGGATAGGCACAGCGAGGATGATGCACCGGGGACAGACACGAGGCGTGCGGGAGGGCCGGGGAGAGGAGGTGAGTGGACGAGAGAAGCGCGCGAAAGAGATGCTGAGTGGATTAGTGGCAGTGGTGTGGCAGAGCAAAGCATCGAAAGGGCTGACCCCACAGTCGAGCGTCGTCAGCCAAGCATCACCATCTTTCTTAGGGCTCGGTGCGCGCGCCCTAAACACCGAGCTATAGAGAGCTTTTTGTATAATAGTCTTTTTTTCCTTCCATCGGAAGTCGGCCGAGCTTGTAGGCACGCAATTGTGCGTCTCCGCGGTTGTCTAAAGTCAGGTACATGTGAGACCAGCATCGTCAAAGTTGCTGCAGTTCGCAACGTCAGATAACAGTACCATGTTTGTAATCTGTTCGAATTCATTTCAACGAGCGGACCTCGGTTCGAGCACCAGAAGGAGGCTTGTAGGAGGTAGGGCCACTAGCGTGTGGTTGAATGGGGAATCCACAGCGCTGCACGCGAGAGACCCTGGACAACATGGATGTATTCAGAGAAACCCAAGTCCTTGCTGCTGTGCCTTGCGCTCAGGCACTGCACGACAAGGCTGAGATGCCAGTGTACTTGGCAGCATTGGCGGCGGTGCATGAATGGCACGTACAACGGAGGCGCTCCCCACCGGTGTGTCATCAAGGCTCCTTGTGCTGGCATCTGGCACTGGCAAAGGATCCCCAGTGTGATCTGCAGCTGTAGGGCGAAGCTTGGCCTTTGCCGGCGACTTTACCAGCCGCCGCAGGGCCCGCCTTCGCCGCAGCGTCCGCTGGTCGTTTTTGTACAACCTCGCGTGGAGTCCGAGTACGCCGCAGAAAACTTATTTTTCTTGCTTCAAGTCTGAGGGAGGAAGGGTGACATGACTGGCGATATAAGCTCAGCCCTAAAACGATCAGCACGGCATCAGCAGGTGGTAGCCGTGGGCAGTGCCGTGCCTTTTCGGTTCAACAATTATCCGCCTCGTGGAGCACTTGACTGCGAGGTTGCAACGCCGCAATTAAAGCGCGCAGAAAATCCAGAGCTGGCTGTGGCACGGTCGCTTGGTGTTCTGTGATGAGATAAGCGCTTTTGCTCAAGTCGAAGTCTCTTTGCGTGATCAAGACATATCATTGCCTAATGGAATGTCCTTGAGTCTCGCCAAGAGGTGATGTCTGTTTGCACGACAAATTGTGGCTTGCTTGCCGCGAGGCTGCCACGACGCACGACGGCACGAGACATGAGGAAGGCACGAAGGAAGTGCAATCGCTTGTCGATCCCACACCACAACAACTCCTGTGGCGTTTGTGCTCCCACGTGCCAATATATCTCCTTCGAGCATACGTACTCTGTCGCTCTATGAATAGCGATCTCATCTGGGTAAATGCGTATCTAAGACTACTTACGACGCAAGTCACGCAACACGGCTCGCTTCGTACCGTCCTCTATCACGACTCGCGAAACATGACCCTTATCGTCGAGCCAAACAAAAAAACTAACTGCCGATAGTGACAAACCTTCTATAACCCTTGCACCTTAATTACTCCTTCTATCTTAGTCTGTCGTCACAATCTTACGGCCGAAAGAAACGCATGTCGGTGGTAAACAGCGAGATGACGACCACACCTTCACATCTGAGGGTGACCATTCAATGGCATACTCCGGTAACATGCGGACTTTCTGCTAATCTTTCAAGAAGCCCAGTATAAGCACGAAAGTATCGGCCAGCATGTACACGAATGCTTCATCTTTGTTTCCAGCATTTGTATGTCGATCAGCCGCCTATTGAAGCCAGTTGACCCTCACTACCTCCTACTATTCCGGAATCCCTCATAAACAGATCCCACACCTGAACGCCACGTCTACGAAGAAGGTCACGAGAGAAAAATCACACATCAAATCGCTCATGACTTACGCAAGCATCTACAACGGTCGGTCCCCTTGATCGTTTGTTCCGACTTCCGACTTCCGAAAACGTTCCTCTGCAACGAAAACCATATCTGCCACACGAGCCACAATATCAACATGTATGACAGAAAGTATACTCTTTCAGATCGTCGAAAGCTTCATGCAAGCATCGTGCAAAACACCAGACATCTGACACGATACCAGCACGTCAACAAAGCATTAATTACCCTTCAGATCATTCAAAAAACTCCATGCGAAATCCTTCTACAACAACCAAACATCTGGCACGGCAAGCAACACGTTTATTCTCAAAGTAAAAAGTAGACTCATCAGGTCGTCAACAAAAGGCCTAATGTCAAACCCCATCTACACCACCATCAACCTCACGCCCAAAACCCATCCCCATGCTCCATATCCCTAACCTTAAACCCAGCATCCCTCATCTCCTTAATCGCCTCCGGCCCCCTCGTCCCAACCTGCGTAGCCAACCTCCAAGGAACATCCAACATCCCCACAACAATCTCAATAACCTGCGGGCCCATCCCATAACCCACCGGATCCCTAACCTGCTCCCGCGCCAACACATCATCCAGCTCCGCTTTCGTCGCCGCGCGGTGGAAATTCCCTTTCGCCTGCTCGACGGGCATGTTGAAGAAAGGCAGCAAGTGCTCGTACGCGAACGGCACGATGTCGTTGTAGCTCTGCTTCGCACCGTGGATAACTCTCTCGATCGTGTAGCCCGCGTTGTTGATGATGATTATCAGCGGGGAGAGGTTCTGTTTCACCATGTTCCCGATTTCCTGCGCGGTCAGCATCATGCTGCCGTCTCCCGTGACGAGCAGCGTGCGGCCGCGCGGGCGGGTGCCGGCGGCGGACTGGTCGAGGAGGGCGAATTCGGCGCCGAGGGCGGCGGGCGTGGCCCAGCCGATGGAGCCGTAGTAGGTTTGCGTTATCCATTGGATGTTCGCTGGGAAGGTCGAGTCTGGGATTCCGAAGGCTGCGGTGCCGGTTTCGCCGAAGAGGACGTCGTGGGGTTGGAGGAAGGCGGCGAGGGTCGGCCAGAGGTGGGATTGGGTGACTTCGGTGGCGGAGATGTCGTCTTCTTGGGGGCGGGGAGGAAGGGTTGGGATTGATGCTGTCGGGACTTGGGGGGTTTTGATTTGGGAGAT
>Ga0265797_10005740_pt1 | contig 17972 bp, 11 predicted proteins | sample P2T30metagenome_FD_192433 | JGI IMG/M metagenome (GOLD analysis project Ga0265797, IMG submission 192433) | Plant litter microbial communities from East Loma Ridge, Irvine, California - P2 T30 | ecosystem: Environmental > Terrestrial > Plant litter > Unclassified | place: USA: California...
TTGGAAAGCACTCCAAGCGAGGCTCTGGGTGGATTGTGGGTGCTGTTTGTGGTGGAGCCGTTGTGCCACCTATATTAGGGGCAGCGTCGGATGCGAGGGATAGCACGCAGTTTGGCATGGTTGTTCCGCTCATGTTCTTTGTTGCGGCGTTTTCGTATGCGATTTGTGTGAATTTCGTTCCGGCGTATCGGGACGTGGTGGATGCGTTTGCGGAGACGAAGGTTGGTGTTGAGGGGGTTGGGGGCAGGAAGGATGAGGAGTCGGGGAGCAGTCCTGCAGCTGGTGTGTTGGGCGAGAAGGGGAGTGGGGATGCTTCGCATGATGAGGTTAGGAAGGTTGGAAAGGTGTGAGGGTAGCTGGATGGAGGTAACGATATACGTATGAATGTTCGATGGGGGTCGGTGGACTTTGGTGGTGGTCGAACGTCCCCTTTGAAAATTTGTTATTAGAGGGACCGTTCAATGAACCCGGACTCCGGGCGATATGAGTTCCCACACTGATAGACTTCGAGCCTCACAGGCTTGTTGTCCCAAACAACAACAAACTCACCGATTGACGTGCATGAGTCGTGTATTTCATCAATTGTTCAAGGCGAGGCGCACCTACGAGAGGTAGTATGGTCAGCACGATCCTTACCAGTAGTAGAAGACTCAGAACGCCAGTTGCTGGACGAGGATAGAAAAGCTAGATGTACTTTGTCATTAGTCATCATTTACGTAATCACGCTGCGCCACATCTTTCGTCAGACACCAATCAGCAGTCTAATGATGTCTCTTCAACTAATCAATAGACGCAGTGGTACAACGATCCAATCTCTGCTGAAACTTATTCGTACGGATACGAAGCCTACTCAAAAAGAAGCTAAGCGATGATGTCTGTTCTGATGAGCTTGACTGTCCTAATAATCCTGAGAAATCAAGGATACATTCGTGGCCTGCCGACAGCTGTAGTTACACGAATAAACAATAGCAATGCCAATGATCAAAATTATTCCCGCTGCTTGTTGTGTTGTCGTTGTGGTGGCTTCGAAATTGACTCCTTCAAACTTGGGTTCAACGGAGGACAAGAGGACAAACGCAAAAGCACATGGCTGCAGTCGAGACCAACGAGAACGCGATAATATTCCTGACCTTATGCTGACGCTTAACACCTGGGCAATTTTGACCGACCGTGATCAGTAGACATATATTCTCTGCGCAGTTGCGCTTCCATCCAAGATTTTGCACACTCACAGTCGCATCGCTCTTCCGAAAATGGCATATCGCTCTCTAGCTTTGCTCTCCCTCCCCCTTGCTGCCTTGGCAACAAGACAGCCATATGACGTTCGAAAGATCGTCCAAGCGCTTAAAGAACCACATGACGATCTCACACTACTTTGTGCTCACAGAGGGCTGAGATGGAACGGTACCACCGAAAACTCCAGAGAAGCATTCTTCCGCGCATCCGAAGCGGGACTGGAGTGCATCGAGACAGACATCAATGTCTCGGCCGATGGCCAGCTCCCCTTGATCCACCATGGTGACCTGGGACGGACAACCGACATTGGCGAATATAATGGGCTGCCTGCCTACAACCCGTACACTGGCCAGGGATACAATCCCGCCGTCAAGGACTTGAACTTCACAGGTCCGGACGGCATCGAGCAGCTCCACCTGCGCGATGATCAAGGTCGTGTGAAAGATGAGCACGTCCCAACGCTTCCTCAGATGGTCGAATACATCCGCGATTCGGGCATGAATGTTGTCCTTGCGCTTGACTTCGAGAACCAGGACGCAGTCGAGCCCGCATACTGGGCTTTGAAGAATCTCACAAACCAAGCCGGTGTCCCTGCGAACGAATGGTGTATCTATAAGCTGCCAGGCACCTGGTACCAGACCCCCGAGATTTTCGAGGCTCTTCCTTGGGTCCAAGATGCTTTCAGAAGTGGCGTCCAGCTTGCGTTCATCCCGGTATATGATCCTCGGAATGCGGACAAGTTTGACCAGCTTGCCTCGATGAAGCAGTTCGCGGCCACGAACTACACCATCAGTGCACAGATTAATCTGAAATCTGTCGGTGGACCAGTCCAGAGCCTGATCGATGAGACGAAAAGTATCGGTAGCCCCCTGAAGACAGCTGGCACATTGTAAGTTGTAGTTCTACATCAAACCATGGCTCCAGACTGACGTACCAATTCTAGCTTCGCACCAGGCGACTTCACCTATCCGAATACTGCGACCTTGTAAGTTCAATCGTCGTCTCTTGGAGCGCAGTTCGTCTCGCTAACATGCATTTCCAGCTTTGACACAGCGAATTACTCGCTCCCTGCGGACCTCCACGTGAACGGTTCCGTCTACGTCTTCCAACAGGACAAAGCCCCCAAGCTCCTGGACACCCTTGCCAGCAGCGCTTCAATCGACGGACACGACTGTAGATCTGATTTCAGCTGGATATTGCAGCAAGGGTACAACTGGATCATCGCCGATACCGCCGACCAATGGCACCAGAGACTGCGGCGTGAAGGCAAGAGGAATATCAGCCGGATGATCGCGGATGGGCAAAGAGAAATGGTTGGCATTGGCAAGCAGGGGCGTCCAAGGAAACACGCGAAGGACATTTTACGCTTATGTTGTCGGTCTTGACAGGTTGTCGTAAGAGACGTCTTCGAGGGTTCGGTACAATCTCGCATGACAATAGCGTACACAGATTGGAGCTTTAGCATTTGTGGAATACTGAGCAATACCACAAAGGAAGATTGAGCTATCACACTTCAAAAAGTTCTGTAGCGTGGAGAGTCCCGAGACCGCTAGAAGTTCGCAGAAGCTCGCCAACGGCCAAAAATTGATGCTTGCACGGAGAATCGAACTCCGCTCTGCCGCTGATCTTAAGATGGAAGGCGGCAATCATAACCACTAGACCATACAAGCGATTCACACCTCACTTCTGATTGAAGTCAGGTGATGTTTAGTGAAGTGTGACATGCTTTATATAGCTTTGTGTGATACATCGGCAATCAAGAGCGGAACAAAGAGTGACAACCGATAGTCACTCCCAGTGCTCTCTAAAAAGATTAAACTTGAGGTGACATGAATCGAATTAGAAGAATATTCAATAGAAATGGTGCCTGTTGAACAGCCATGAGGGTGGCACGTATATTCACACGGAGGCAACAATGGTATTTTTCGTCGCATCACACAGTCGGCTTTCAGCCTGTTACGTTTTCTTTTTTTCATGACACTGAGTCTGGCTTATGCATATTTATTGGAATAGTGATCGACAAAATAGCTAACGTCGCATTTTCTACCTTTTCTCACTGCAAGTAATAATCAACAGACAACCCCAAAGCCGTACACTCCCCATCCCGCCCCAGCGGCTGCTGTCTCGACGGCCACTGCAAATACCGCATCATCGGATCAGCCGCATCCACAGGCCCCCAAACACCACTTGCCTCAATCTCCGCCGTCGTGTTCGTATAACCCCTTATACGAAGGTACTCCGGATCAGGATTCGGGTTGTGCGTGCGAACAAAGCTCGTCCAGCGATCAATGATAGATTGTGTGAACGGCGTATCGTTCTGATCCTTTTCTGGCAGACCCAAGCGGCGCCATGTGCCGAAGACTTCCATTAGATCGCCGGAGTGGCACTTGAAGTACTCTCCTTCTGGGTCTCCGTTTGGGTAGGAGGGGGTCTTGGGGGCGTTGCAGAGGTCCTGTGGAATGATTAGTACGGGCAAGTCCAGCCTGGCGTGGATTCGCGAGACTTACAAGGTTGAGCGGCTTGCTGGGGTAATCAGTAATCTGATGGCTGCGATTGAACTCGAAATGGTAGACCACAGGTAGCAGACGCGAGGTCGCAGCGGCTTTTGAGACGGCGTAGTTCAGACAAGTAAACCTTTCGTGCAACCGTCAGCGAAGTATGAAAGACGAGTCGCTTGGTGACTTACGAGGTGTCCGTCGATGCGGCGCCAGTCACATTCCAGACTCCGCGTATGTTACCCTTCTGAGGAGGGATCGGGAAGGCGGAGCTAAGGTTGGTCGCTAGCGAGGTGGGGAGTGAGTTGTTGGCGAGACTCAAGGTGAGATTGTCTGTCTCAAGCCAGTTCAGATCTGAGGCACTTGAGGGCGGACACTATTAGTATGAAGTTGAAGCATATCTCAGAGGGTGGCTCACCCATCATCGCGCATAGCGCCATACATAACTGGTACAGCATTGATCAAACCCTGTAGCCCACAGTCAGACAAGCTCAATAGTGAACCAGGGTGTTTCACAGGTACCGTGCCGTTCCAGTAAACGAAAGGCTGAGTGATGTATGTTCCGTCAACGACAACGTTGTTCGCAATACCGGCGCCCATGAGATCCAGTGTAGTGAATGCGCGTACGCACGCTACTTGAGCATCAGCAGAACCGTTGTTGCAGCCTGTAGCATTCAGTAAGGTTTCTGTCTGGGCTTCAATCTGTTGTGGAAGTGTAAGATAGACGTTATAGGTTGCTGGAGATTTGTTAGTGAACAACTCTGTTAACCTGGAAGCACAGTCATCTATTTACGCGGCGTGGGAACGCTCTCCATGATTGCGCCAGAGAAGAGACCGGACGCCTTGGGCGACAGTACCATTGCTCGTACAGCAGCAGCTCCAGCGCTCTGGCCAACGAGTGTGACACGAGAGGGATCTCCACCGAAAGCCTGCAAGCATTAGTGATCGAAACTAATAAAGCCCAAAAGACATTATATATACCGCGATGTTCTCCTGAACCCATTGCATAGCCGAGACCATGTCCGAAAGCGCATAGTTTCCGTTCAAACCAGAGCCTTCGGGCCCTACGAAGAATCCGAAGATACCCAGCCTACGATCATATTCAGCAACCTGCGCAGAAAAACATTGCGATTTCCATACCTATAATTAATGGTCACGACCACCACATCACCTCTCGATGCAAGATTGCCTCCGTCAAAGACAGGATCGGATCCACTGCCGCCTACGAAAGCACCTCCATGGATCCAGAGCATCACCGGTCTGAGAGCGCTTTTGCTTCTCTTTGTAGTAGGCAAGTATGGTGTGTAGATGTTGAGGAAGAGGCAGTCCTCACTTCCTCGCACAGGCCCAAATCTGCCATCGCGCGAAGCACAGATCGATCCAAATTCGAGAGCTGACACATTTCCCGTGAGCGAAGTTGGAGACGAGTCGGTGAATCGCTGTGGGAACGATCCATATTTGATACCCAGGAAGCGGAAGCTGAGTTTGTCGCGCCAGCCGGTGTAGATGGCTTTGCCGCTGGTGACTGTCGTCTGTTTTGACGCGCTGGTATCCGTGTTGTTGACATAAGACAGGAGAGCACTCTGGCTACAGAGTGCAGGCAGTTTTGTCTTGCAGTCAATTGACTGTACGCGACCCGAGGACGGATCGATGCCTTTGCATGAACCGCGAGGACCCTTTCCAGAAACATGATATAGCTGTTGCTGCACTTGCTCTCTATGCTGCGAGCCGTTCTTGTACGTCAAATAGGCAAGGAAATCGGCATCTTCAGCATCCGACGAAGGCTTCCAAAGAGACTCCGAGAGAGCGGCGCAAGCCTTTTTCGCTTGTTCGTGAGTTTGGGTGGTCTTCAGAACAATGACCGCATCACCGTGAATGCTCTCGTTGCCGTATAGATCGTTATGTAGTAGGATCTGCAGATCGGAGCCGACAGAATTGGCAGACGGTATGGCAGTAACAAGGCTTGTCAAGCCAACGGCCAGCAATGCTGTTCCAACAAAATGCATTTTAAAAAGAGTGCTCTGCCTCAAGCATCCTCTCTTGTTGGCTCCCGTCTATGATATACGTCCTGCAATATAGGAGGGCGAGTCATGGCTGCGGGGTCATGAGCGCATGTTCAAGGTAGTAGTTGTGCTGATCGTGTGAAGAGTCGGGACGTGTGGGTGCTCTCAAACGCCGACGTTGATCAACTGTGCTACTAGTATAGGTGTAGCTGTATAATGCCACGGTGCGTTCATCAGCAATGCTCGCGATGTAACAACATGAGTGCGGGGTCCGGAGAAATATGGGTCGTCGCTACCTGGAAAAAATACATGAATAGCTAGTTGGGTTCGTGAGCGCGACTTAGACATTACGTCGGATATCAAAATTTACCGTGGTTGTACGTCCACTCGGAAGCGTGCCGCCACCCATCGGAACGCATGTCAATACTTTATCAGAGACGACTGGGCTTGTTGTAATGTAACTGCCGGCAATGCCAACCTCGGATTGATCGATATGCGGAGTTGTGGTGACGGCGGTGACCAAGGCATGTCACTGGTTGTTTTCAAGACGAACAGTCTGCGCTAAAGCAATGCCATAGAGTGAAGGCGGCTCGAAACACTGTCAAGTTTCAATGCATGTGACAACTTATTTTCCGTCATATACGTCTTAGCATTACATGTTGCAAAACTCACCAAGAGAATGGCAATGTCGTGCGGAGAGTTCTTCGCGGAGTCTTATCGACGGTTCCATGCTGGATCCCAGTTTAGCCGTAATTGTCATTGCAGCGCAGGCTGTGGGTAGCGCCAAACGATCACCATTGGTCTACTGAAAGCGAGGAATAGGATTCTGGAGGTGAGAGCTCTGCAAGGCCGTGTTCGCGTTATTGACAGGATCATCGCGCTAGATGAGTGAAAATGGTGGCTGTATATACCTCTCGCAAGAGCATTACCCACGTCTCCTGGAGCAACAAATCCTCGGCATCGTGTGTATGATGATTTGTATTTCTTCTACTGTCGCAGATTCCGGATCGGTGTGATTATATCAAAAAGTACCGCTCGCAGCAATCATGAACTTCCAGCTTTCGAGCCCTCCGTAACCCACAGTCCAAAAGCCTTGCGTGCACCTCTCGGGTCCCAGAAGCCAGGCCTGTCCTCAAGCTGCGCATACGGGTTTCCGGGCGCAACACCAGCCTCCTGCAAGATCCTAGCCTCCTTGCTGCGCTCCAGGTTTCCAGCCCATTTGCTCCATTGGATCGGCTTGAGGTCGGGGCTTGAGAGGACGACGCCGACACAGAGGAGCAGGACGGAAAAGAGAGTTTCCAGTGCGATGTCGATGGGCAGACTCAGTTTTGCTTCGGGCTCGTTCGGTAGGCGGAGAGTGGGCGATGAGGAGGCGGATGCGAGAAGGGAGTGCTCGTAGGCGCTGTAGACGCTGTGGGATGGTTAGCGAAGGCCAGTTGTGAGGTTGGTATTCCAAAGACTTACGCATGCGCCAGGAAGACGATGCCAACCAGGTTGAGAAGGCTTGCTATGAAAGCCATTGTATGTGTATGCGATTTGTGGTTATCGTCTGGTGTTGTTGCAGCTGGTCTAATACCTAGGTAGCTGTGCTCTACATTCAGTGACGCTGGCCTCAAAGTTGGGCGGAGTGCTTCCGCGCAGGCCTGATTTCACATGCCACTATCTTCCACCGACTTAGAACATTGCTTCCTCCCACGAACAAGCAAGACTGCAAAACACCGTCGCCATGGTCTACTACTTCACCAGCAACATCGTCAAGCCCTCGGCGTACATCTACGTCGGCAAAGACAAAGTAGAAAGTGCGATTCCCGCCTCGCCAATATGCCTACACATGCCCTGCTAACTGCTTGAGAGAGATGAGGACCTGATCGCCCACGGCTGGCCCGAAGATGTCTGGTTCCACGTCGACAACCTCAGTTCCGCCCACATCTACTTGCGCATGCGCGACGGCGAGACCTGGGATGCGATCCCCGAGGAGCTGCTCACGGACTGCGCGCAGCTCACCAAAGCCAACTCGATCGAGGGCAACAAAAAGGACAACATCACGATCATTTATACACCTTGGTCGAACCTAAAGAAGGATGGCTCCATGGCGACTGGCCAGGTCGGCTTCAAGGACAACAAAAAGGTCAAGCGAGTCTACGTGAGCGCGCGCGAGAATGCGATCGTCAACCGTCTGAACAAGACCAAGGTTGAGAAGCACCCGGATCTGCGACAGGAGAAGGAGGACCGCGAGAGGGAGCTGAGGAAGATTGAGAGGATCGCACAGCAGGAGAGGGTGAGCTGGACTCTGCAAAAACGGCTCCATTCCGAGTATGCAATGCTAACCAGTACTTTCTCACACAGAAGCGAGAAGACGCCAGATTGGCAGAGGAGCGTCAGCAGCTCAAGTGGCAGAAAGAGCACATGTACGACGACGTCCACACTGAAGACCAGATGGTCAGCAACCAGGACCGAGAGGAGGGCTACTTGTCTGATTTCATGTAAAACCATGTTCATCAAAAACATCATTCTACTGACTCACGCCCCATATGATTCGATGACGACGTTAAGATAACAATACGCGTTTTCTCGTTACCCTCTTCTACTTGAGATACTTGCGGTCCACATACTTCGCAGTAGCATAATCAGCCCCAAGCACCGTCTCAATGGCAATCGGACTCCCAATCTTCTTAGCAAAGCTCGCCCTCTGCCCTTGCGCTCCAGGACCCCTATTCGCAAACTCCCCAAAATACGTCTCGTTCGTCCTATCATCCCCAACATTCCAAATCGCCCACCCCGCCGAATTAACAACCTTCGACAACTCCGTATTCTGGAAAACAACCCTCGCAAAATTCCTCCACGGCCTCCCAAGGTAATACACGCCATCGCCCACCACATTCCCCGGCGCCGCCGCCACGCGCGACTTGTTAATCACATACCATCCAGAATCGTTCGAGGAGCGTCCGGACGCGGTGATCCAGCCCGTGGCCGCTTTCACCACGCCGATGTCGCAGTTCTCGAACCAGGCTTGCGCGCGCTGCCCGAAGATGAAGTCTGTGGCGCCTTCGATGTAGGTTTTGGCGTAGAGCTGGGTGCCGAGGTTGGAGAGGAGGGTGTCTTGGTAGCCGTAGAGGGCGCAGGCGTAGTAGCCTTGTCGCTGTTGTTTGGGATTTGTTGTCAGCGGAATTGCACGGAAAATGCATTTTGGTTTGTTTATCTTGTCTATGTGATGAGATGGGAAACTTACGCCGGCTTGCGCGCTGACTGCGATGGCTTGCGAGCCCTCGCCGAAAGCGTTCTTCACGTTGACGTTGTACAGTTTGAAGTCGCTCGTCCAGACTCTCAGCGTGCCCGTGAGATCATTGTTTGGTTTCGTCTTCTGGCTCTCGGACGCAACGATCGTGACTTGGTTCTTGGCGTACTTGGAGTCGTCCGTGGTGTACCCTTGGACAGTCAACGGCCCGCTGAGCTTGGGGATGTAGACTTGCTCCGCGTAGGTGCCCGGGTTGATGAAGATGAGCTGCTCGCTGGTGGTGGTGTTCGATAGGGCGGCGACTGCTGCTGATATCGTTGTGAAATTTTGGTTTTGGCCGACAATGAGTGCGCCTTTCGGTGCGGTCTTCCGGCTCGCGGCCAGTGCCAGCGAGACGAGACTGGATCCGAGTGCTAGGAGCTTCATTGTGGGTAGTTCTCAGCTTTTGATGAGTTATCCAAGTGTCGTATATCCTAAGTAGGAAGGATCGAAGCGAAGGATCACCATTTTATACTAAATGCTATTCTATCCTCACCACCTCAACATCGTCAACTCACGGCATTACACTTCATCGCTAATTCTTCCGGCGACGAACCGCTGGAGAGGGGTCGCTGTAAAGCGTTTAAAACAATATATCAAACCTCTGCGTGAAGACCGTGAAGTGAAGCCAATATCACGATCTGATTGGTGGAACGACGGCCAGGGCCTCCGTGGTGTTCATTCGGCGCCCAAGGCACCGACTTGGCGGGCCACACTATGTTACGGGATCTGTGGAGAAACTGGAGTAAGGTTCCGGGGATTTCGGGCTCCGTTGCAGATGTAGTGTAGTCCGCAGATGCCGGTTTGATGGAGTGTGTTGTTTAGATTGTGGTGGTGACGAATGTTGTGGTTTAGTATAGGGGTAGGTTTACTGGGGATGTGATGAAAGTGACACACAAGACAGTTCCTGGTGGCTGTGTAAAGCTACTTCGAGGCTACTTTAATATACAATCATATGCCTGCAGTACGCCACGTGTGATTTCTTCGATTGCCGTGTGCAAAAGCGGGCGATTGATCATGGTGTCTAACGTAGGAAGTGGCTGGCGAGCGGACGCAAAACAACCGCCAAGTGTTTCCGAGACGGTGCCATGACTTCCCACTTTCAACACCTCTTCATGTGGACGAAGGTAGCCAGTGCTGCCAAGTGAGCAGCCACCAGAATGAATGGCAAGTAACGCCAGAAACCCCGAATGGTCGACCTCTCCGCATCATCCTGCTCTGGCTGGTCGTGTTCGATCTTGCAAAGATCAGAAACAGCGACCTGAGCATATGAAGGAGGTGGCGCGTGCGAGACGGCTTTGATGGACTTGATGGTAAGGTTAAACTCGCCTTCTTGTGTACCAAAGAAGCTAGAAATATGTCAGTGGTTGGACTGCGCAGGTCTGAGTGTACATATGGGACGCACCTTCTCATCATAATGCTGAACCTCTGGATTTTCTTTAGATCGAGAGGCTCAGCATCCTTCTTGGGCTTGCCGCGATAAGTCGGAGTGAGCGCGGACCATGGAATGAAGACGATCTTATCTTTCGCATCGCCAGGAACCGTCTGTGGCGGGAGGTCAAAGTCGACCTCCCAGGAAATCGTTGCTTGCTCGCGGCCAGTGTCAGGGTCACGCTGGAGGAGATTGTCCTTCAGGATGAAAGTATAACGCTTCTCTGTATGACAGTCAGTTCCCAACGCCCGACGTCAACGTGCCTGCATGGCGGTTTTCAAGACCAACTTACTGTCACCCTTGGCTATGTCGAGCTGAATGCCAGCATAGCCTGACAAGTCCCAAGTCTTGTCCTCACTGACCGTACGCTGTGATGCAAAGCCCGCGCCGCCAAGTGTCTTGATGTCGAGCTCGCCATAGAAGCGTGCATTCTTCTCGTCGCGTACAAGGTAGCTCTGCGTCCAGCGAGAACAAAGTTCAGTGCATGTTGCATTTCCTAGGGCGCGCAATCTTCTCCTCATACATGCGCAACATGGATGGGGACACGACGTACCTGCGACTTGCCTCCCCTCACCCGGTCGTCGCTAGCCGTCCATTCATCCTCATGCCAGCCCCTACACGGCAACACAGCAAGTGATTAGTAACGCGAACCATTGATAATCCTTTGAGCCGAGGACGCAGACGGGCGGACATAGTGTAGTGTATACGACATGCCACCGCCTAACCACGTGGGCGGGCGTGTAGGCGATTATGCATGGTAATCGGGGCACATGGTGGGGCGTATTTACCTGTCGCCACCAAACAGCACGACGCTGTCGGGCTTCTTCTTGTCGTCTCCGAGTGGCAGGGCCATGGTTGATGATTAGATAAGGAGCCGGGCGTGTACGAAGGGCACGATAGTATGTAGTGTGGATATCTTCTGGCGGGTCGGAAGATGCCTAGCGAACGAACCAAAGGAGTGCAGATGGCGTTCTCAGCAGAGAGGGTTATGGCTGTTGTTGCGAGAGCGCTCGGCCGCCCCGCAATCGACGAAATCGACATCGACAGACCTGGAAGCCCTCATCCTGGAGCTCTCTAGCGTTGGAGAAGCGAATATACACTCTCGCAGATCCGGCTCTACCTACCGAAACGCTGCTGCAGTGAGCCTACGGCACACCAAGGCGGCGAAGAAGAAGAAGGAAAAGATGACGCTTCTACGCTCCTTCAGATGCATACAGTGCTGACACATCTGCCAAATGTGCCGAACACATCTTGCTCGATCGGGGCATTAGTATACAGTACATCGTTTAGCACGCCTGCATGTGCCGCAGCAATTTCCTCCCAATTATTGAGACATCACGCAAGTACAAAAGTGGCAGTCGCCCATCCATCATGTGAAACGAACACCTCATGCCGACTCGGGCCGGGCGGACGTTGCCAGCTCAGAGAGCGAGAGAGCCGCTGGTGCAGATGGGTGCGCCCTCGCCTAAAAAGCCGTGGCGGGCAGAGGCGCAGCGGTTCGCACATACGATGGGGAAGCGAAAGCGGCGTGGAAGACCACCTCTAGACCTTGCTTGCTCGCACGCTCAGGATCAGGTCCGCATGGGACCACCCCCGACTGGCGAGGCTGGTACGAGGGCAGCCAGTACAGCAGCTTCTTGGCCCCATATTGCGAATCGCTGCGATGTGACAAATGGGCGCCTGCCTTGGGCAAGGCGACGTGTCTTGGACAGCGTACATACATGGCGACATGGCATGTAGTACTTGCTCGTTTACGTGGCGGACTTCAGCCTTGCAGGATTGCCTTGAGGAGGTATGTATCTGCTGTGCGATAGTGGAAGGTTTGCGAGGCTGAACGTGCGCGGAGCGATGCGATGTGCCAGCCTGTGGAGTTAAACCACGAAGCCAGCGGTACTGTAGGATTTTGTGGAAAGTATCAAGTCTACATGATACGACCAATTGCGGCTTTTCGGGGCTGAGTTCACACACCGCGAGGCGTGCCATGTCAAAAGCGCAGGATTAGGGTTGGCGCGGAACGGTGCACCTTGATCCGATGGCACTTAAAGCAGCAGTAGATGAGAGGAGTGTTGACACGAGAATATTAGTGACGTCGAGCTAAACGGAAGGTAGACGTAGATTGAGTTCTGTACTATGGAATCGTTATCCGTCAAGCTATGGCTTTTGCTCTCCCAGCGAAAGCGAGGAAACCCATTCCTAGCCCCATCCTTCCATCACGTCTTTTGCGGCTGTGCACATACTGCACTGCACACGCGGCTTCCGCTACGGCCGAGTGTACATGTTATTCTGTTGCTCTCAATCTCCAACCCACTACCCCAAGTGAGTTGCCCCGGTCGTAAAAGGTAAACATAAGTTAACTCCGTTGCTGCAAGAAATTCGGGATTGCTTTCGCCCGGTCTATAGTGTTTTGCGCCTCGGCTGCGACGCTAGAAATAAAACAAGGAAAAGAATGAAAAGTAGTAGCGTGCCTGTGACTCGCTTTCGTAAGTCGTTCGATCGTATCAAAAAAAGATTAAAATTCGTAGGATCGTCGTGTCGTGGATTAAGAGCGATCGTAGAAGTGCATGGGCGGAGTCCTTGACATTGACTCCGGAGTGCGCGGGTAGCTCATGCGGTTTGGCGGCGAATGGTGCTCGATTGAGTCCGATAGCGAGGGCGTCTGGCGCATGATCAGCCCAAGCTCAATACCATGTCACCGTTCCGTCATTGCGGGTAGCTGTAGCTCCGCGCATACGGCACTGGTGGGTGAGCGGTGGTGGTACTCACGTAGGCAGCGGCGACGTCCTGGTAGGACGGACCGACTGTAGTGCTCACGTCGACGCCGTTGATTGAAGCGTAGCTCATGCTGAAGGGGTTGACTTCGTCTTCTGCGTAGAATTCTTGCTTGATTGGCGGGGTTGCGATGCCGTTGGCGTACGCCTGGTGCATGGGTTGCATGTAGGAGGGATATAAGGGGATGTCCATCGTCGGTGGCATGTTGCAGTAAGCGTTGGACTGCGGGTATGTGACATAGTTCGCGCTGGCATCGTTGCCACCAAGTGACGCGTATGAGAAAGGTGGTGGTGATGTCGAGAGCTGGCGTGTGTATTGTTGTGAGAACATGCCGCGATCTTCGGATGATGGGAGAACGTAGGTCTGAGCCATCACATCGGGGGTGTGATCCCGACGCAATTGACTGCTTGTTGAACGTGGTCTTGAGCCATTTGTAGAAGATGCGTGCATCGATGAAACGGAATCTGATCTTGAAAGCTCGACTGGTCGTTGTTCAGGAGATGCTGAGCTGGAGCCTGCGCGGCGCTCAAGGTCTTCCAGACGCTTCTTCAGCTTCTTGCCTAGAGGATTGTTAGAAAGCTGTCTGGTATCGTTTCAAGCAATTAGATCACTTACGGTAGTTGCGCTGAGCAATGCGGTTCTGTATTCTTCTACGTTCTGCGAGATCCGAGATCTTGGTCCAGTCTTCGTTTGGGTTGGCACTGGCACTGAAGGCGCTGCTAGTGCTGTGTGCTGTTGGGTATTGCTTGGGTAGCTCCTGTTGTTGAGAAGCGTACTGTGGAGGATACGAATATGATGAATGGTGAGACATTTCGGGTCGATCGAACATTGTCGATGTGTGTGTCCGGAGTAGTACTGAGAGATTGATGTGAAACTGGTGACAAGGCGGGCTCGATGGTTAGTTATCACTCGAAGCTTTGTTGCCTGATGTACAAGAGACGGTGGTATCGGATCGGGGCCATCCAAGCTCCATATAACAAATCAACCGATGCTCAGGTCACTGGCGCAGCAATCTGAAGAGAAGGGTCTGAGCGGAACAGCATCCCTGCCAGCCCCCCCCTGCTACAAATACGGTCAGTCCGCGCGCCCGCTTGCAGAAGGCTTGCTGCGCATCACCAAGCATGCGGCCAGCCAGCCCAACTCTGGACGCCTGGGAGACTTCTGCCCGCAGACGCATCCTGCATGCCTCACACCATGGGTTGCCTACGTCTGGCGGTGGGCACAAGCGAGCTAAGGAAAGGTACTTTCGACCCCGCCCTGCTCGCAAGGCTGAAGATACTCAGAATAACATGCTTTTGGGTTGTTTCGTGGGCCTGTCGCCCTGGTGGCCCTGTGTTGGTATCGACTGAGGACGAGGGCCCTACGCACAGTCGCTGACAGGGCATATCATACCACAAATACCACACACGTATAGAGTAGCGATCCAGCGAGCCGGACCAAACGTGTGCGATGGTACGTCGGAATGTCCGCACGGGGGCGGTCACTTTGGCGTAACTCCATCGCCGGGCTTCATTGCCGTGCGTGCGTGACATCGGACGATGTCAAACGGCGATACTGTTGTATAATCCGATATCGTCGTGATGGTGCGTGAATAGTCACGATCAGTCATCGACATGGCTATGCAAATAGTGGGGTCGGATTGGCTGGACTCGGTGGTATCATCGCGACTCGAGGGCCTTGCCGACGCTTCCCGCAAAGCTCCTCGAGCTAGAATGCCTACAACTGGTCAGCTACTCTATCCAAATCCTGTGATGATAGGCACCATCTTTATGCACGGCACAAGCCGAGAGCAGAGCATAAATGCTGCAAGATAGGCACAAGGCTGCTCCAAGCCTATCAGATGCACGCCGATAGCTGAACACCACTCCAGCTTCACCGACCCTCCCCAGCAGCCACAAACACATGCCAGGTCTCAGAGTATACGCATGGGCCTATCAGCCCTACGGCTAGCCGAGTGGGGAAAGCCAAAGGGCGCGACGAGCCAGAGAGGCAGAGCGAACCTGCAGCTGTACTGTCTTGGTCATCGCTCTAAGTATAGTACCTCGCTGGTTACGTAGGTTACGTATGCAGTTTAGCTGTCGATCGTTTCAGGCCGGGAAGAGGATGGACAAGCGTCTGACCCGTTGCGCTGTAGCACAACGCTCGCACATGGCAGGCTAGCCCTACAGGTTTCATGGGAAGAGGCTGGCTGTAAGTCAGAACTGTATGTCCGACAAGGTGCTCACTGTCATCGTCGACACGTGGTGAGTAGGGATGAAGAGCATTCTCCTAGGGCGTGGAACGTCGCCTTGCTGCAAGGAATGGTAGACTCATCCAAGGGGCCGATCTGGATATTGCCATACGATGCTCGCGGAATGTTCCAAAATGCGACACCGTACCATTAACTCCGCGAGGAGACCGCAATTAACAACAATATAATTTCAGCCGTATGATCGTATCTCTGGAACGAACAGAGAAGCAGACCGATGTCCAAGTTTGGGCAGCGGTCTTGGACCGCCAGCCGGAGCCATCCCCCGGGTTTGTCAAAATCCTTGCTCTCAGCCGCACGCTAACGTCCCGATCGTATCCTACTGCGTTTACGCGGCGACCACTCGCAAACAACCAGCAATGGCAACGTTACCGTACCGCGTGACCGGCCTCGCACGAGAGATGGCCCCAATGTGATCCTTCTCGGAAATAAATCCTGACGACCTGGAACCCGGACGACGTTTCTGTGTGCTGTTGGTGAGACATCTTACAAACAAGGCTACACACGCACATATACGTACGAACCAATCGAAGTTGAAGGATGAACACATCGGTCTCTCTAATACACCGGATGCTTGTGACTGTGAACTCGGACGAGAAAAGTCCGCGGATAACACAACACAGCATGCCACGTGTTTCTCTCGCTTAGGCGCTTTCGTTTATCACCAACTTGGTGGCCTGACACAATGATGGCTCAGCTGTATGGAGCCAGAATTTACTCGGCGATGCCGGATCCTACCAGCAAGCCAGCGTTACATGACACTGTATTTGATATCGCTTCAGCTGTTTGACACCGCTGCCAGAGCATAGGCCATCTCTCCTGCAACCAGGCATCTATCAAGCCAAAAGCATGAAAGCGAGATCGCAGACGGCGGTGACGGCATGGCTGTGCGACTCTCGTACACCTGAGAATTGAAATACTTGATACGTGCATACACGCAAGCACTTTGTGCTACATTTGCAAGCAGCTAATTGTCAGACATCGATACAATGCAATCAACAATCGAGTCGGATGATTTGGATTGCATAGAACAGCGATTTGGAACCCGAAGGCAGTGCCGAGACATCGTCTTCAGACCTTGTCAGTTGCATGCATAGCTCGGTGGTCGTTATAGCCTCATGCGCCCATGGCTTGCATGAAATTACTCATCATAACTGAAATCGAACCTCTGCATGCTTACCAAGCTGTCTAGAATGAACGTGGAGCCGATTGATGACTAAGGTCACCATACTCCCAAAGCAGACAAATCAATCTATCGTTTACTGGTGACAGACAGCATCATGCTGCTAGTTGCGTTAGTGATCGATCAGTTGTTTGTTGTTATCTTATTGGATGATATCGAATGAGCAAAAGAACAGCACCATTCTCCGTTTCTGGAGCAGTGATCATTCACCGATCGATCACTGGCACGCAAAAAGCAAAACAACAGCTGCTCTTTTGAGCTTTGATATAGGAATAGCCGAAGGTGGGGCTCGAACCCACGACCTTGAGGTTGATCTCTTTGCTGTTATAAGAGCCACACGCTCTACCAATTGAGCTACCCCGGCAAGGGTGATATTGATGGTGTAGGGGTCCTCGTACAGCTCATGAAGACTGGCGCAAAGAGTGGGTCTTTTCCTGGATTTTTTCCGGTCAAATTTGGCCGAGAGAAGCCGATTCCAGCGGAGATGGCCTGAGCGTATCGATAAGCTTTCGGAGGTGAAGCTAGTTGGTAGCTACTCTGTCAGGGAATATTCGTTCTCGTTGCATACGATCAAACTCATCAATCCCACAATCCTTCGATGGGTGCACTCACACATCCACAACAATGACGACGCTCGCTGGATGTTGCCACATGCAGCTATACTATTCAGTCCAAAGTTGTTGTGAGACTCGAGTTACCCGTCGATGCCGCAACATCCGATCAAGCGACTTTGCTGACTTGGTTTCGTCAACATGCATCTACGGTTATACTGAACAACAACGTCTTCAGGCGCAGTGGTACAGATACCTCGGAGCCTTCCGACTGTAAAACATCCATGCAGCCCTGCCAGACCGCTCTCAATAGCATACCCATGAGCGTCTGTTAGTCACGCGAGACGGCCGATCCACATCTCCTAGCGACATCTCGCCTTGCATATCGGATCATTCCTGCTGACTACATCATCAAATACCCGGTATCCAGGAACCACGATTCAATGGCTCAATCGTAAATGCACCTACATCACGCCGCAATAACGAGTTGATGCAAGATGCAGCCACAGACATGTGTCAGCAGCTACCACCCATAAGCCGCACGGAACGCGCGGCGTGAGGTCCGCTACACCATTCGACATATGTCCTATATAGGGCAATAATACCTTCTGGATAACAGGGGGTAGCGCTGACACTGTACATCCTTCGAGAAGCCCAAGGATACCGTCCCTGTATGTCGACCTGCGTTCTTACCGCCTCTCCACAGGCACGCCATGGCACGCCCTATGCTTGACAGTCATGGCAAAGATTGGCTGCTTACCTTGCAGCTGGCTGCCTTATT
>Ga0265797_10005741_pt1 | contig 17971 bp, 17 predicted proteins | sample P2T30metagenome_FD_192433 | JGI IMG/M metagenome (GOLD analysis project Ga0265797, IMG submission 192433) | Plant litter microbial communities from East Loma Ridge, Irvine, California - P2 T30 | ecosystem: Environmental > Terrestrial > Plant litter > Unclassified | place: USA: California...
TAATGTACCCCACGGGCGAGTTGGCCACACGGGCGAGTTGGCCACCCCGAAAACACACCAAAAAGCCAAATTTCTGCACCTCAATATTTCAACCACCACCCAACGAATTTCTCTGAAAATTTCACTGTAGAGTTGCATTTATGCAATCTTTCATTTTCTACAATTCCTAAGCTTTGGCTACCCCATATCCAGAGATACCAGATTTGGGGGCGAAAAAAGCAGGGTATGCTTAGTAACTGCAGTATCACTTAAGCCGGAGCTTAGAAGTCTCGGAAAATGGAAGAGTATGTAGATGCGAATTCACGGTGAAATTTTCAGAGAAATTCATGAGGTGGTGGTTGAGATATTGAGGTGCAAAACTTTGGCTTTTTGGTGTGTTTTGGGGATGGCCAACTCGCCCGTGTGGCCAACTCGCCTGTGGGGTACGTTAGGCTTTGTCGGATCATGAGTATTAGTAGGGACGTCAGCAGCTCAACGCTGCCCAACAAGCCGACTCGATCCTACTTCAGCTCTACTCGTCTCAGGTCATGTACACCTCCGTAGCACCCTTACGTAGCAATCAGAACAAGTCAACCAACATCGTACAGAATGCATTCGTAGCTATCGTTATTTCCTTTCACTAGTGAGCCTTCCAACAGGCTTAGTAATTGTTAGTCAGCTAAGGTTCCTAGGTAGTAGGATTAGCTACGCCCACAACGTCGTGTACAAGATCTTCGATGTGAGGTCTGCGCCGTGTTCCGTAGTGGCGGGATTTTAGCGCTGTGACTGGCGGGGCAGATTTGTTGCTGGTGTCGCTTGCCACCAGTTTTCACAACCGACACAACAGTCACGCGACTTCGGCTGGCGAATCATGCCTGCTGCGACTACCCTCTTCTGGGCGGCGTATCCTCTCTTGTTGATAGCCTTAATCTACCAGGTCGGACTCCCAAGCTTCATTGTTCGGCCAGTCACTGAAAGTAGCGCCTACAACACGCTGTGGAAACTGTTCACGACAACACATTGTTACGCCTCGGTTAGGACACAAACATCGGATCTCCCTCAGGCCCATTGCTTTAGTGTGTCCGGTGGCAAGTTCACCCGAGTCTTTCAAGATGAGGTACCAGATGGCATGCAGAAGCTAGAGCGCAAAAGAACCGGATACGTGATACCTGGACTATGGGACGGTCACGGGCATCTTGTGCAGTATGGTGAACTCTTGGATTCGGTCAACATCTTTGGTGCTGCGTCTATGGAAGAGGTGCAACAACGACTACTTCAATATAGGGCGGACCGTCCCGAAGCCGGTACACAAAAGCAATGGCTAAGAGGCGTTGGTTGGGATCAGGCGCATTTTGGTGGACAGTGGCCAGGTGCGGTGGGTGCAAAGCTAAGGCGAACAACTGCTCCGGTAACTGATCGCGCAATAGGACGACCTGGAAATCAACGACTCCTTCAAAGACCTATACATCATGTTGGACCGCGTTGATGTACACTGCATCTGGATATCAAACAAGGTTCTGTCGCTTCTGCCCAAGAAAATAGTCGAAGTGCCCGGCGGCGAAATTCCTGCGAACGGCGTCTTCTGTGACAATGCTATGGACGTCGTCCTCAAGCATTATCCAAAACCAGACAGAGTTCGCAAAACGAAGTTCGTGAAAGACGCTATGCTCGAGCTAAACAAGCTCGGTGTTGTTGGCATGCACGACGCTGGTGTGACCCCAACAGAGCTTCAGCTATACGAACATTTATCACGCGACGACGACTGGACTGTTCGAGTGAATGCCATGGTGGAATGCGAAGAGCGAAACACGTTTTGTCCTGAGGCTGTCCACCAGGTTTCGACTGATAATGGGATGTTCCATGTTCGCAGTGTGAAGCTGTTTGGAGGTATGTAGACAATACCGCAGCTGGAAGGACATGCGCTAACACCTCTAGATGGAGCTCTTGGAAGTTGGGGAAGCGCGATGATAGAGCCGTACACCGACAAGCCTGAATCTTCCGGATCACTCCTCGTCAATTCCACTACGCTTTCAAAACTTACGCTCGACTGGGCGTCGAAAGGGTATCAAGTCAACATCCACGCAATTGGCGATCTTGCGAACAGAAACGCCATCGACGCTTTTGAAGCTACCCTCAAAGCTCTGTGTCCCAACCGCGATCTCCGTGATTGTCAAGCTAAGCATCGTTTCCGGATAGAACATGCGCAGATCGTTCATCCCGACGACCAACGGCGGATGGCAGATTTGGGAATCATCCCATCAATACAACCTACGCACGCCACCTCGGACATGGGCTATGCCGAAAGCAGATTAGGCGAGCTGCGGACGAAGAATGAGGCGTACAGAATGCATTCATTTCTCCCACTCAAACCAGTCCTAGGCAGTGACTTTCCGGTCGAGCCAGCCAACGTGTTTGAGGGTATGTACGCTGCGACAACACGCCGTAGCCCGCATACTGGCCTTGATCCCAGTGGTGGCAAAGCTGGTTGGTATCCTCAGGAAACGATCTCGCTCGAGGAAGCTCTCAACGGATTCACTATCAACCCCGCATACGGAGCATTCCTCGATGGGAAGGCAGGGGTCATTGACGTCGGTGCCTTCGCTGACTGGGTGGTATTAGACTATCCTTTAGAGAGTCTGGACGACGTCGAATCCTTGCGGAAGGTGTCTGTAATCGAGACGTGGGTAAAGGGCAAACGCGTTTACAAACGTTCGTAAGGTTTGCAGCCCGAAAGATGGCGTTGGCGCAAGCTAAAACATCAACAACAATCCGTTCCGGATTATTTGAATCACGCACCGAAGGCTACTTTGGCGCGGCATTAGTTGAGGCGTCGTGTCACAGCCGGTGCTTAGTCGCAGCCCGAATCCAACGACTACCCATACTAGACCCTGAGTTGTACAACAACGCATCCCACGATCACGCTCACCTTTACCCCACTCAGTCTAGTTTCCGTCACTCACAAAATCTCTTACCTGCACGACATTCGTACCCCACGAACCCATCATGGTGCTCAGCTGACTGCAACCAACCAGATTGCTGGGATTACGCCTACTTAGTCTCCCCTCGTGGCATACATAGCGCAGTGCTACTGGAGTACGCTAACGAGAAACATCTGGAGACAAAAGCTTCCCCTTCTACCCTCCAACTTCTCATAATAAATGCAGAGATATCAGGGCAGGAAAATAAAGTGATGGCAGCGATAGAAGAGAAGGGTATAGCCCCAAAGACAGACCTTGCAAGACCACAACATACACACACGATAACACCAAACACGACTCCTCCACGTACACCAACGGCGCTGGCAAGTTCAGTCCATGAGCTTTTCCACGAGATACGAGACATCTACAACAAAGTGTCAACGCTACCGAGTCTCGCACCAGGGAAGCAAATCAATCAGCTTCTAAATCGACTAGTCAGCCTCTGCATAATATCATACAGCGCCGAGTTTACTCGATGCTTCTTCGATATTGATGGTGTAGCAGATCTCTGCAAACGATTACGCCCGATCTGTGCTGCTGCGGAGGGCGAGTTGGAGAAGCACTGGGCAAAACGCATCATCAGCAAGGCGTACGCGAGTATGCTTACCATACACATATATGTACATCACATGACTAACCGTGCGCAGCAGCAAATCCCGGACCAAAGCTACTGACATCCTTCCCTTATCACCAAAACTACCTGGACCTCTGCCGCCTAGAATGCTCAGCACTCGAAGCCTTCCTCCCCTCACCACCCCGTAAGATCGCTTTCGTAGGCTCCGGACCCCTACCGCTCACTTCGCTGTGTATGTTGGATCGATACCCACACGCGTCGGTGCTCAACATCGATCGTGATCTTGAGGCACTGAAGGCCAGCCAAGACCTGTGTGAAAGGCTAGGATATACCGGTATGAGTTTTGCGTACGAGGACGTCACGTCGGAATCAACAATGGGCTGGGCCGCTTTCGATGTGGTCTTTCTGGCTGCGCTGGTCGGAACAAATACGGAGTCTAAGATCGATATCTTGGCTTCTTTGGCGAAGGATTTGACACCTGGAACGCTGGTCGTTGCAAGAAGTGCGCAAGGATTGAGGAGTGTGTTGTATCCGGCAAGTTGTAGTCTGTTAGCTTGGACGAGGCGTGGCTAACTTGACATCCAGATACTCGAACTCTCCGTGGGCGTGGACAGGACTGGTCTTGAAGTACTCGTCGAGGTGCATCCGTGGACGAAAGTTGTGAACTCGGTCGTGTTATTCAGGGTCAAAGAGCGTTAACTTTGAGGTCGACGAGTTTATGTCATTTGCAAGATCATTAGCGTGGCATCATACGGGAAAATGCATAGCGATGAACCAATCATATTTACAGGTATCTCAGCATAAGGAAAATCTATGGTAGAACAGCTTAGCGCTTGGTTGTCGAAAATGAGAAAGATGTACAAGAAAGTATGTTCTCGCAGCGCATGCTCAACAAGCGCGTTTAGTTGAGGCCCTGCTTCGCCTTGAGCCAAGCAACAAATTGCGGGATCGTGAATTCCTCAGGCAATTTAGCGTCAGAGCCAGAGCCGACTGGGGCAGACGGTGTAGCGCTGGGAATTGAAGGCGCGACGCCAGAACGTGAAGCGATAGCTGTCGAAGAAGCAGCTGGGGCCTCAACGATTGGTTCAACAGAGGACGGAGCTGCAGCGACAGAGGATGGCGACGCAACGGGCGTCGAGACAACAGAAGACGCGACCGGCGTCTCAATGACAGCCGCACTCGAGAACGCAGGCACCGCGGCAGACGAAGATACCGCAGGCGCAACAGATGCAACAGGCTTTTCAGCACCGGCCTCAGTCGCACCGCCGATCGTCGTAGTGAGCTCGCCGCTCTCGATGTACACGCCGCTAAAGTACCAGTCCTCGGCACCGGGGGCATCGTTGCTGCCAGGGAGACGAAGGACACCGAGATGCCAGTCCGCACCGTTGGATGATGTGCTCGCGGTGAGGGGACCAGCAGTCTTTGTCAAGGCGCTACTGCCAGTCGAGTGCCAGAAAGTGACGGAGCCAGCATCGAAGTCGATCTCGTATGCCACGTTGTGCCATTCGTCGGCTACGAGCTCAGTCTCCCACTTGGATACACCACCAACGTGCCACTGTAGCTTATTGCCGGCGTCTCCGCCAAACTTCAGCTCGGTGAAGTGGCTCTCGAAAAAAGCCACTTGGTGTTCGTTGGTTGTTGTGGGCGCGTTGGTGGCCGCAGTCTTGACGGAGAAGTGGTAGTACAGCTTTCCCTTGTTGATCGTGGCCTTGGTTTGTGGGATTAGTTCGGTCCTGAGCATGGTCTGCCCATTCCACCTGGCCGTCTCGTCGATTGCGATCTTGACACCCTGCTTTGATTTCGTGTCGGCAGGGTTCTTGAACGACGCGTCGAGGTTTACATATTTGTCGACTGCTCCAGGGCCGTGGATGTAATACTGGTAGGCGCCGACAGGGTTTGAAAAGGACCATTTCTCGAGATCGGCGCTGGAGGTCATATCGTTGAAGCTTCCATCCCAAACTGTGGTACCTGTCGACGTTCATCAGTACTAGCGGTGCTTTCGCAACGGTTGGTGCACATACCAGCAGACACAAGGCTGACGAGCGCGCTCAAAAGAGTGACCTTTCCAAACATTTTGAAGAAATGAAGTATACAGAATCTAGCTGTGCGAGAGAACGAATGTGGGCTAAGAAAGGGAAACGAATGAATGTAGGAGCTTTGTTGAATAGCCACGGGTGTTCACTTTGCTTATAATGTCGTTCTCGAACCAGAGCATACGCCGCACAATCTAGTTCAGACATGAGGCGGCCCGGATGGGACCGCTAGTAGCGTATACCCTGCAACCAGATACCCGGATATTCGAAGATTCCATTGTAAGATCTTTCACGAAGTACGCCTGGGATGGCCCATACCGCGACCACTGGCAGCTCTCCAGCTCATTGGCTTCGAAATGAACAGCTTCTGGTGTGCTATACCTCACGACTTGTTGCACTTCCATACATGCAATCAATAATCGACCGTGTCAATGCGCATGACAGCCGTTAGATGGTGTGATCGATCGCGTGAAACATGAGTGTCGCTAAGCTCTATCAAGCGAAAGCTTCGCCCACGCGGTGCTCATTTGAAAGAACGCGCGGGATGAAGGATCCTGGAATCCTCCCTGCTCATAACCCGTGTTTCATCGCGGACATCGCGAGATGAGGCCGTGGATTCGCGACTATGGATCTCCAAGGCTAATAAGTGCTGCAAAGACAGTAATAATCAGCTCCAGCGATGAAAGATAGCTGTAACGATATGCCTTTCAAGATAGATGATGTTGTTGTTGATGGGAATGGTCAGTGAGAAGTGGTAAACGTTTCATTTGATGACGCAAACTTGCGCACGGACCTCCAATCTTTCTTTCCGAACACTTCGCAGTTGCAACACTCACCATCTACCAAAAAAGTTTTAATGGCTTCGATTGCTGCACAAGTCTTCATGACCTCGGATATCCTGGTAATTGTTCAGCGAAAGGTCACGAAATGCCAGCAAACACCAACTGTTTTACTGCTCCTCTCCTTGTTGATCTCTTCGGTGTCAGTTGTACATCGTCTACAGAGGCCTTTGGCAGCACTTCCAAGCATATGCAAGCCATTCAACTCCAACCTGATCCGTAAATCTTGCTCCTCAAACAGCTTTGGTTGTGAGATGTGGCAGCCATCAAGTCTCAAGATGTCCAATCTTCTCCGTCGCCCATTTCAATCCCAGCAGGCCTGGTCAAGTTCTCAAGCTACTTTAACATAGGGTGATATTTGTGCGCCACTGCATATAAGTCGTTACTGGAACGGTCGCCATGAAAGTGAGCGCTTCAACACAATGAAGCACGGTGAACACCACGATCATCACCTCTAGAATCCGCCAAGGCACCGTTTCCAACGATTCGCGGAACAGTTCTGCTCCACCTCGAGATGACAGGAACTTTTCCCCAGCCTTGGCTGCCTCGGCGGCGGTTGCCATGCACATAAATAAGTTCCGGTGGCATTACCGGGGTCAAATAGCCCGAAAGGTTGCACAACAGATCGTTAGGAGAATTGAGATGATCTCCACGACAATCCAGGACTTTGCGGGGTAACATAAAGCATACTACTGCTTCCGTTTGCTTCCTCGAATTGGATGTCGTGGACGAGGCGGATGGTATACTGCAAGAGGAATCTGCATGGCGCTCCGCATCGAAAGGCCGAGTGAAACAGTACCTGGCATGCGCGTCGGCTCTTCCTACCTTTGTAGATCTACCAAGCACAACTTGGATGTGTTTGAAACGATCTTCGCGCCCGCTTTGGCATAGGCCACCTGCCTTGTTCGATCTTTACAGTTACAGCAACAGGCCTCGTGCTTGTTGACCAGCCGTGACTGGCTGGAGACTGGCTGGTTCAAGGCTGCATAACGAGTATAACGCGGTAAGGAATCTCCTCCAAGCCATCCTTACGAAGCTCGGCTAGAGATCTGCCAACCTTGTGAAAGCATCCGAAGTGGTGGAAAGCTCAGCATGACCCTGACTTCATATAGAGGTCTTGGAGTCTTGTTTGGAAACAACAGCACCTTCCTGGAGCGGTCACTGGCCAGTATGCGGTCAATATAAGTAGTCCATCCGGCCCTTCTCCAGGCGTCAGGCAGCGTTTCCAATCAGCTCTGTTGTGCGCTATCTATCAGCATGGTCTATCTTTTCAACATCGTAGCAGCACTTGCGCTCGTGTCCTCCGTGTCTGCTCAGTGCGGTGCCGGAACCCCAGATGTCACTGTTGTGGTATGCACAAATGTATTCCAGCTTTGAACAAATCTAACAGAGTTCCATAGGCCTCAGGAAGCTCTTTCGCCGCCAAAAGAGGCAGCACAACCATCGTGACCGGCAACTACATCACCGCTATCCAACGTGCCGTCGACTCCATCTCATCCGGCCAGCGGGTCTCAGTTCTAGCATCTGGCTCCATCGGTGCATCGACCATCACTATCGGCGCCGGCAAGACCTTTGAGGGCTGCGGCACCATCAACGCCGCGATCAGAAATGGCCGTGGAGCCATTGAAGTCACAGACGTCGCCAACGTGCGCATTCCCTACCTCACCATGACCGGCAGCGTTTACTTCGGCATGCGGTTCAGTGGCACTACTGGCCTGACGCTCGGTGACATCGTCTTCGACCTCACTGCCGGCATGGGCATTCGATTCGACCGCGACCGCGCAGGCAGCAAGAACGTCAAGATGGGCAACATCAGATGCAGCCGCGCGTCCAGCCACTGCGTCGAAACGTTTAACATCGATGGCTTGGAAATCGGGTCCGTCGTAGCGCGTAACACAGGCGAATGCGGTCTCTTACTGCAGACTGTAACAAACGTGCATGTCGGGCTCGTCGATGGCGACCAAGTCGCAGCCGGCAACGGCTATGCTACACTGCGCTTCGCCAACCGCGCAGGCCGCGTCGGTAACAACTATCCCACCAACATCAAGATCGACCGCGTCAAGAGCCGCGGCGGCGGGCGCGGCATTTTCTGCGTGAGCGAGTCTGGCGGCGTGGAGATTGGCTCGATTGACTTGGTGAACAACGGCAACAATGCGATTCTGCTCGAGAACTGCTACAATGTGAACATCAAGAGCGGTACGGTGAATGGTGGTGGGGAAGTGCGGCTTGCGGCCAGGAGCGAGTTCGCGAATAGCAGGGATATTGCGATTACGGCGAAGGTGGATGGGACGACGGTACGGGAGAGCCCGTGTACGGCGAACAAGACGAAGTGGAACTTGTCGGGCAATGGGAAGAGGACGATTTGTACATAGGCGTGAGACACGCTGAGCCGGTGTATCTTCGCTGTATATATTTCGACCGGGTACGTGGTGTTGCACCGCCCATGTCTATGAACAAAACTATTATTGTCAAGCACTCACTCTTGTGCTGCTCCTTCCCTGCTGCTGTCTTTGTTGACGTCGTGAATGGTGAGGCTTATATGATTTAGTACTACAGAAAAGCATTGTTCAACTTCCGCATAGTAACATTATGCTTAGTCGACATGGCCTTTTAAATTTCAGTCGAACGTCCGATATCCATGGCTGGTAGCTCTTACTGTCCTTACTCGCTACATGCTCACTTTGATCGCATATATAGCTTTCACAAGGTCATTCGGTTGGTTGGATACATGTTGTGCTGTACACAGGGCCGCGGATATCGTAGGCATCGAATGAAATATGGATTGAGCTACTGGACTACGAATTTGACGCCCTTTGCAACGTTCGCGTTGAACTCCCTCCTCGGCCCGTCAAGCTTTGGCGAAGGCCACGTCCAATGGTAGTGCGGGTAGCCTTCGTAGAAATCAAATTCTACAGGTACTCTGCGATTCGTCAGCGTCGCGCTCACAATGAGTGACATGTCACCTACTGGTCGTCTGCAAGCTTCCGCTTGAAAAGGAGACCATCATCTCGGAGCGTATCGTGTCCGGCTATAGCCAAATAGACTTTCTTGAGGCCCTTGATCCGAGGATGCAGTAACGGCGAAGCATACGGATCACTCAGCGGCGCACCCAATGCATCCCAAAAAGTCTCCATAGCGCTTGCCGTGTTGATTGTGTGCCGGTCGTGCTCCTTATACGATGTGTACTTCGACTTCAAGTCCTCGGGGACAGCCTTGGGGTTGACAGTCGAAGGCACAAGCGCGACTACACCAACGAGAGAGTCACCAAGGCCTTCGTCGATGGCCTTTAGTGCTACACCCAGAGCTAAGCCTCCTCCTGCAGACACACCACAAGTGAAGAGCTTGCCCTTTGTGCCTCCCAGCTCCTCCGCGTGTTCCAACGTCCATTGTAATCCCTTGTAGCAATCATTGATGAGACCAGGATGCTTATTCTGCGGCGCGAGACCGTATTCGACCGACACGACTACGACATGTCCCCCTTTCGAGATGCTGCGAGCAAAAGCGTCGTCACCATCGATGTCGCCCATGGCATAGCCACCGCCGTGGAAATATACGCCAACTGGACTGCCTCCACTGTAGCCTTTCGGCATGTATACGCGCACTTTGAGGCCGTCTGGTGTCGTTCGGTCTTCGGCTTGGACGCTGGGGTCGGGAGGTGGGAAGGTGTATTTGGAGGCCATGAGAGCTCCGTATTTTGCGAAGCCATCTTGGCAGGAGGATAGAGGGCCGTCGAGAAGCATGCGCTCACCGAGCTCTTCTTCGAACTGCAGCTGTTAGCATGCCTGGCAGAACCCTCAATCGTGTTTACACACCTCAACCCATGGTTTGGCGAAGCCCTCTGAAGCCATTTTCAGCCGTTTTGGAATTGAGGGAGGTACATCATCGTTCTGTCTTCAGACGTCTGAGGATTACTCCCTGCGCCAATAATTGCCTGATCTGAATACGTGGATGTGGAGAATGCGCGTGTCGGCAGCGTTGTGGAGAATGCGGCGCACGCGTGTCGTTCTCCGCAATTTCAAAAAGGCACTCCCCGCCGAGCACACCCTCGGCCTGCAACACACCAACCGACCACCTCCAGACGCCACGAGTCATGCCGTCCTTAAACGTTGCTTCGTTTTGGATGAATTCCGCTCGTCATCATCAGCTACCTCCTTAGCAATTGTCAAATCTTGGTTCAGACGACACAATGACTTCAACTTCGCAGATGGACGACAAACCAGCATTCGCGCGCATTCCACCATGGGTCAAGGCGAAGCTCCGCCCAATCGCAATCGAAAAGATCCAGCAAGTTCACGACTGGGTCGAGAATGAATGTATACCAGCAGAGAGAATTTACAAGGCGCAGTTGGCTGCAAGCAAGACGCGATGGGAGACACCAGCCATCATCCACGATCTACGAAAGAAGGCGAAAGCACAAGGGCTATGGAACTTGTTCTTGCCGAACCATTTCGTGGAGAGCCCCGGCCTTACAAATCTGGAATACTCATGCTGCGCCGAGCTCATGGGACGAGTGTATTGGGCGGCACAGGTAAGCACATCTGAGCACCATACGCAACTGTAGATGCGGTCTAACACTGCAACAGACACTGAACTGCCACGCACCTGAGACCGGCAACATGGAGCTCCTCGCCAAGTACTGCACGCCCGAGCAGAAGAAGAAATGGCTCTACCCCCTCATGAACGGCGACATGTCCTCCGCATACAGCATGACCGAGCCCGATGTCGCCTCCTCGGACGCCACACAAGTCGGTATTAAGATGGAGATCACGGACAAGGAGGTCATCATCAACGGCCGCAAGCTGTACGGCAACTGCCAATACAACCCCGAGATGCAGCTGTTCATCCTCATGGGCTGCTCGGACCCAACGAACAAGAACGCGTGGAACAGGCACACTACCCTCGTCGTCCCAGCGAACTCGCCAGGCTTGAAGCAGGTCAGGAACCTGACGATCATGGGCTACGACTGGGCGCCAGAAGGGCACGGCGAATACATCTACGAAAACGTGCGCGTGCCCAAAGAGAACATCATCCTCGGACCTGGCCGCGCTTTCGAGATTGCACAAGGACGACTCGGCCCCGGACGTATTCACCATTGCATGAGGCTAATCGGCCAAGCCGAGCGGGCCTACGAACTCGCACTCGTACGCTGCATGGAACCACGCAAGAAGCCGCGCGGCAAATTCATCGGTGAGTTTGACAGCAACATCGAGCGTATCGCAGACATGCGCATGACCATCGACTCGATGCGCCTCGTCGTGCTCAACGCCGCAGACACCATGGATCTGCAGGGCAACAAGGCCGGCAAGTACGCGATTGCGCAGAGCAAGATCATGGTGCCGAATGCGCTTCTCAAGGTCATTGACGAGGCAATGCAAATGTATGGCGGTCAGGGGCTGACGCAACACACGCCGTTGCCGGAGATCTGGACGTATGCGAGGTTTGTGAGGGTTGCGGACGGGCCGGACTCGGCGCATAAGCATCAGGTTGGACGGGATCAGATGAAGACTGCGAAGGTATTTAGGGAGAGGGCGGCGGGATATACGGAGAGGTATAAGGAGCTTTGTAAGAAGTGGGGATTGGAGGCGGAGGAGTTCCATGGCATCGTGTGATTTCTATTTGGTGTTCGTTAGCATTCCCTTCGCGTTTTAATTGTATCAAATTGTTGCACTACACCAAGAGACAATATGCAACCTTCCTTCATGATTGTAAAAGATCCCTCGAGTATGCGTGCTAATATTGAAGTGTCTGCATCTTTTATGGGATCACTTTCGCCTTCCTCATCCTATCAAACACTCCACCCCACGACTCTTTTGTCCCCCTCTCTTCACTGAAGCCCGTTCCATACATCTTCTCCATATCATACTGCCTATCGAAATTGAACATCGTCATAAGAAAATACTCAAACCCAGGAAACACCTTGTCATTGTCTGCATGTCCTTTCTGCAAACCATGCTCTTGCTCCAACTTCTGCCACGTCTCAATGTTGTCTTTGATGAATTTGCGGATCTCAGGCGGATCTGCGGGTGGCCCGGTGCCGCGCAGGTTGAATAGGGAGCAGAGAATGGGCCATTTGGCGGACCAGGACGACGGCGCGATTTCGTCGGCGACGTTGTACCCTCCGCCTTTTTCGGTGGAGGGACTGAGTGAGAGGTGCAGTGTTTGGCGTGCGATCATGTCGCTGCTTGAGTCATGGCTGAGTGCTTTCCAGCTCTTGTCCGTTCCGGGGAATGGGCACTCGCTTCCTTCGCCGTGGACTGCGCGCCAGAGCGAGAGGTAGATACCCATGGAAGTACCGAGCGAGTAGAAATTTAGGTTGGGGACGAATCCGATGATGATGTCTGGGCGTGTGTCGCACCATGACCATTTCTTGCCTTTGGCGAAGTCGGTTATGAAGTCGAGTTGTGGGTGGTAGAAGAGCATGTCGCCGCCCTGGCCTATGAGACGGGGCTGGGATTCTGCGTGCGGGACTTTGAGGTAGGGCTGTGTGTGGTCTGGGACGGTGGCGAGGAGGTGACATCCATCTACGAGGTGTTAGATCAAGTATGAGGTCTTTTGTTGATGGGAACTTACACATCTTCGCGCCAGTCTGCAGCACAACAAACTCCAGCTTCGGACACAGCTTGTCTACTGCGATGAGAGTTTTCTTCCACATCTCCGCCGCTTCGTCGTACTCCTTTTGCACATCTGTTCCAGCTTTGTATGCTAGGTAGTATACGTGTGTGACTTCATCGATGTCAGGTATCTTGGACTTCAGCTCTTGTTCGAGATCGGTCTGCGAGTTGGCGAGCAGGTCGATGCCTGAGACAATGTTGAGTCGTGGGTCATTTGGCCATTGCGATTGCTCTTGTGACAGAGGTCGATTGGTGAGCGCATGTGCACGCTTCCATGTATTCTGCTTGGGATAATCGTTCAAGATCTCGTTTATGAAGGCCCAGCCTGTTACGCCGGATGCGCCGAAGACAAGGGCTGATTTCGACATTTCGAAGTATTGACACGCAAAACGGAGAAAGTAACAGTAGTATTGAGTTTGGGTTTATGGGTTGGAAGGCACAGCAGGGCCACAATCTATCTACATCAGTAATCGCATGCAACTCATCTTGGTACCGTAGTCACTCCTCGATGAAAGGCTTCCGTGTGGACGAACTTCTCCAGGGACGGCAACACGGGGTGTACCCCATAATTGCAGGGGTGGATTGACGCTTGAGGGACCGGTGCGGATCACTGTATGTGTGTGTGCTTGGGTCCTCGCGCTGCATGCGTACGGCGGGAAACATTCTGGCAAAAGTTTTCCGAGATCGTCTGCTTGGGCCGAATCATGGTCTGCCATGGTACTGCAATGATTGACTCGACAACATCTCCACATTCGCGATCGACGAGAACAACACCAGCGACCAGCTTTGAGGGATAGTTATAACGATATTTAGAGTCTTAAATCATAGCGTAGCTATTTTCAGTAGTCTTTTGGTAAGTGTAAAGTTCTTACAAGATGTGTTAAGGAGATACAGGCTATACTTTGGTCGTACTCTGGGTAGAGCGGCTTCCCTAAGCTGATCGATCACGAATTCTTGCCGTACCTGGTGTCTCAGCACCCAGCATCTTCTGACTATGAAGCAGATATGGGTGGTTTTGTGTTTCTCAATGGTGACTGGCAGTAGATACCTAGAAAGGACGAGTGTGCTGCCGGAATGGTAGGAACTGTGAACGTCGCTTAGAAAGTGACGTCAGACACGCCAAAAATGCAATCACGACTTCGAGGGGAAAGTCTCTCTAGTACAACTACAGATCTCATCATTCTTCAGTTGCCTTGCCATTGTATATCGCATGCGGTATAACCTTTTTTGGAGCAGGATGTGTTACTACTATTATAAGTCTTTTCACTACAGACTGGTCTCTCAATGGTGCTCGTTCTTCTCGGCATAGATATCGTTCTCCAAATAGATCTCGACCTTGTTGGTCATCTTGGGTGTGATGTCTTCGCAGTAGAAGATGCAAAGCAACCCAAAGACACCGAAACTCAGGCTGCTGAGCGCGACGATCTTGAGTCCATGAGCATAGCTCCATTGGAAGGCCAACGAGGCTGCACCGAGCGCGTCCGCGTTAGTTCCAGGAACTTGGGCAACAGCCGCCGCGCCCAGAGGAAGTGCTGCAAGAAGAGATTGAGCATTCGCTGGCGACATTCCTGCCGCAATTGCCGCCGCTGGGACGGTCGCAGCGGCACGCGTTGTCTGTGTGTTGGTAAGGATGGTTGTATAGATTGCTTGTGCTAATGATCCACCAGCAAATCTGGCCTGTGTTTAGAGTAAGCGGAAATTTCGTCAAAACCAGCAATTGCTTGACGTACCATTCCGGCAAGACCTCCAGAAAAGCCCAAGTCTGTCTGTGGCACCCCTAACTGGGTGAATGCTATAGACTCGTACTGAGCCCAACCGAAAAACGCTTCCCAAGGTCAGTAAAAGTGTTTCTGCTGGAGCTTCAAATGTCGGAACGACTTACTAGCATTGATACAGCAGAAAGCGATCATCATGTTCTGGTTGAAAGGAGTGACCAGTCCCATCAAGGCACCGAATAAGACCATTCCAAACCATGTAACGGCAAGAGTCCATTTCCAATGGCCGATGACGTTGCCGAATGCCATGAGGCAAAGCGAACCGAAGACGAGGCCGACGTTTGGTGGCAGAGTGAGCAGCAGCTCTGTGCTGCGCGATACACCGGGACCGATGTAGAAGATGTTTACCATGGTCGGCCAAATTACTAAGGTCCCAGGAGTCAGTGTTTGTCTCACATGCAGTTCGTACATGTAACTTACTGTTGACGCTATAGTAGAACATCGTTACGATGAACGCGACGATAAAAGGGGCCGTGAACTCTCGACCCTTGTGACTCGCAAATAGATGTGGCGGGCACAGCTTGAACCTCGTGTTGCTGAAAGTCTCCCACACACCGAAGAGGGCGATCAGAACGAAACCGACGACCATTGGCGCGACCACGGTCACATCGGAGCTTGGCGTGTAGGTTGTGCTGATGATGCCAACGAGTGCAAGCACAATGCCCGGAACGATGAGAGCCATACCGACGTAATCCAAGCCCTTCCAGGCCTCCGACCACGCAATACCTTTGGGATGCTGTGGTGGCTTGTAAAGCAGGAAGATTGCGATGAAGGTGAGGAATTGGAGAATGAGGCCGGCCCAGTAGATGTACTCCCAAGCGCCTACGTCGATAGCGTACTGTACACATTGTCAGCCTTGAAACACGCAGCCAAGATTTGGAGACATACCCTTCCAACGATTGGACCGATGATAACAATCAGAAAGACGAAGCCGTCGGAGAGACAGATTCCGATGTGTCGGAACTTGTTGGGTAGGAGTTCTAGGGCTTATCAACGATTCGTTCCAGGTCCTACATGCTGAAACAATTACCTGGAATACTACACATCGCCATTTGCGCAAAGCCGGCGCCAAAACCTGTCACAGCCAAGCCAGCGGTGAAGTGGCTGGCGCCTTTCGCTGTAGCAGTGATAATAAATCCGACGCAGCAACAGGCGTTACCAAAGAGGATGAAGAGCCGTCGACCAAATAAGTCAGAATTGGCACCGGCAATCAGGAATCCAATAGCTGTGGCAGTCGTGTACGCAGGCACGTACCACGCGCTTGATTGAGGGTCACCAAACTGTATTGCAAGCTTGGCCATCATGGCAGATGTCGTTGGCACCGGCCAGAACGACAGACCGAACGTGCTGGACAGAAAGAAGATGACAAGCCATGTCTTCGGCGTGATGTTGTATGTTTCGCCATCTGCGTTCTCGAGTACGTTTTGTTGTGGAGTGGATACAACGGAGACGCGTTCGACGTCTGGTTTCTCAACAGAAGAGCGATGATCAATCGCCATGATGAAGGATCGGAGTGATTGCACAAGTCAACTTCAGAGGGTACCACAGACCTCTTTAACATGGACGCTTGAGACCAGCACTAGCATATTAATGAATGTGCACAACTGTTTCCCCATACTACTCACAATGCCATAAGCCCTTCCCCCGCACCCCGGACATACTAGTCCAAACCTTCACAAGTCGCAGCACCGTGCTTCTGTGGCTTTTCGGATATGCTAGCGCCACAAGTATGGCTGTGGTTATCCGAGGCGATGATCACCTCGCTGCCACTACCGAGTGCTCTTCTTACCAACAAGTCTACCAAGAAGATAACGCTCAACGCATGTGAAGATCTGCCATCAAGACTAGACGAATGGATGAAAGGGAAGTATAATTCCCGACCGATCAATTTCATAATCACGAAATTCCTTTGTCACATGGTGCAGTACACCACGAGAAGAATGTATGGCTATCACCACCAGGCTCCGCAAGGATTCGTGATCGATTACCTCAGTCAAGCTCTACCACCAACACTAAGGGTGCGTTAGAAGTAGAGCCTAGATATCTTCAGTATGTTATATGTAGCTCCCTTACTCTACTAAAATATATTGAAGATAGACAGGCTACTACTTTGGGTCACAAACTTTGTCCTTTGTCGGTCAATTTTGATGGCCTCATCAATCACGAAGTATTGCGGCACCTGGTGTCACATTCCATGAGGTTCAGCTACCTTGTATTACACACCTACTCCCGCAAAAGCCCATCCCTGGCATCGCAATCAGGAATCGCCTTGCCAAAGCAAATGAGATCGTGACCCGCCATAACTTTGATTCCGCTGGCCTTGTAATCCATGAAGTGATCCGCATCCGGCATCAGAGCTGCCGCGTACTCAGGACTACTCGCAAACTCGATCCAATCTTCCCAGCTCTTGACCCATATCTGACTGCATCCATCATAATCAAGAACTTCCATACCCAGTTCCTGCAGCTTCGTCTTCATCTCAGGTGGCTGGTAGAGCTGGACGTATCGCTGGATCTTGACTGCGTGGAACTTCTTGCATGCGACTGTCAAGTCGGAATGTACGTGATTGTAGTGCATTTGAAAGTGGTCGTCGTCGACGTTTTGGAGCTTTTTAAAGTAGAACGATAGTTTGATGCATGCTGGAGATTATTATCAGCATGTCACCAAGAACAATAATGTGAATAAGAGAACACACGCTGAAGGTTCTCCCTCACGTCCCACCCGAACTGCTTCGGGTTGGCGAACTCATGCTATGTGTCATCAGCAAGGCGTTATATATAGTGGGCAAAGCAACATTACATCAACTTTGTTATGAACCATTGCTCTGTCGTTGTGATTCTTAATAGATTCAATGAGAAGAGTAATGGCTTTGTCGAGAAGATGGAGATGGAGCACTCTCAGTACATGTCATGTGGAGCGACTGGATACAATTGACCGAGCAAAATGAACGCTAAGTGGTTTGAGCGGGGTTCGGAGCTACTGATGTTGTTATCCAGAGAAGACTAGTAATTGAGCGGAGCTAGTAATGCTGGTTAATGCTGGTTTCTACTTGTGGATTGGGCGCTGAATGTAATGACAATGTTTCCATACAGCCTTGTCTAAGTGGCCATATCATCTATGAACCTGTGGATAATGGGTCGCCACAGCATGTGAGCGTCTTTGTACATTGAAGAATGAGTGAT
>Ga0265797_10005742_pt1 | contig 17971 bp, 12 predicted proteins | sample P2T30metagenome_FD_192433 | JGI IMG/M metagenome (GOLD analysis project Ga0265797, IMG submission 192433) | Plant litter microbial communities from East Loma Ridge, Irvine, California - P2 T30 | ecosystem: Environmental > Terrestrial > Plant litter > Unclassified | place: USA: California...
TCCCCTTTGGTGCTGTCACAAATGTCACGTGGCAAGCTTCTTTGGAGCCGTCCAAAACATACCTAATTCGAGCATCCCGAACTCGAAAGCGTTCTCCCGGGACATCGCTTAGCGTGGTGTACATACAGTCCGCGACCATTCGCATCAAGGGCCCAGGCTCGATGAAAACTTGCTTGGCTCCGGCATGCATCAAAGCGCCACCCTCCTCGATCTCTATGATCCTCTTGGCGATCCGGGCAAGTACCCTCGCATTCCAAACCCCTTCCAGACCGCCGTGCCGCTCGAGTATCGCGATTGCCTCGCGTCTCGTGATCGGGTCGCGACATTTTGCAGCAACGAGATATAAAGGGGGTATAAAGGTCATGTGTAGGTTGAATCTGGCTAGTCTTCCAGTCGACACCATCGTACTGCTAGTATCTGACGTTGGAAGGCTGGCCTTGTCTTGAAGACGAAGAGACAAATTGCGCGATCGCTGGACGATAGAAACGTAGTGACTCATATACGAGTCACAGCTCACTTCGTCTCTCTTAGCGAATCGCAACAACCAGACCAAGGTAGCAGTATGTTGCACTAGAAGCAGTTCGGCCTGTATATCATCATCCGCATTCCAAGTATCGCTGGTCCTGGCAAGGTTGTCCATACCTGTGCTCCATATAGTGTACTGAGCCATAAGATGCTTCCGTAGGCTAGACGTCAGGTCGTGCCAACATGTGTGCAGGTGCATTGGCTTCCGTACAGTACAAATGAACGCAACAGCGAATGACACAAGTTCATGTAGAAACATCTTCGCGTCTCCAAGATCTCGAAATGTGGAAGGCATACAGAATGATGCTATCGCTTCCGCGTCGCCGGATAGAATAATAGTCCACTGACCGAGAAGAGTCGACTGAGTTTCTAGAAACTCAAAAAGAGGGCGTACTTGTTGCTCTATTGAAGTTATGAGAATGTCTTGTGAAGGAAAGCCTGGTGTTCGATGCTTCTCCGAAGATTGCAGTATTTTGAGACCGTTTCTGAGATGATTCAACGCCATTGTTCGACTGCCATGAAGGCATTCGATACAGATGAAGAGCAGACAGCACAACAGCGGTATATCAGTGGCAGGATTGTGCTCTCCGAGATGTCGTTGCAATGCTTTTGTAGCGGTGATGTAATGCCACAAGATGGAATCAGAGCTGATGACACGAACCTCATCACAGAGATCGACGGTCTGAGCTTCGAACCGTGCATGCGCTGAACTTAGCGCGACCAGGGCGTGTCGTATTGCTTGGTTCGTGACACCCAATTGTGGTAGTGTGATTGACCAAAATGTATCACTGAGCCCATTGGATATCGTGTAACCAGTCTGGCTGCTGAAGTGACCGACCCATCTCCGCTCTTCAGCTGATAGTGAATCCGATAGAAAACGCACGTCAACAGTCGGATCTGTGGGAGTCTTTTTGGACATCGCTGGAGCTTCGACAAAGCTACCTGTATGCAGCATTGAGTGTCAGTCTTGTGATGTAAGTAGGCGATCACTGCCAGTCTTCTTCCGTGTGGCCGGTTGTACGGCGTAGCCGTCACAATTGCGACCAGTTTCACAACAGCGTTTGCAGAAAGGCTTCCCCTCGTCGCATTTCACCTTGCGAATTTCGCAGGTGACGCAACCGGTGCGGACCTTGAGCAGTCGCTTTGGCCGTTTAGCGACATGTATCGTTGACATCTTGATGTGGTCGAGGACGATATGTGGTACAGCACATAGATGCTCTACCTTAGTCAGACTCAGACTTCTCAGATGAAGCCGACTCCCGCCGTGGTACCGCCTCAGGTTTCTTGGTCCTCTCCGAGCTTCAGAATTTATCACGCAAATTGTCATCAACTCTGCGATTCTATACTATAGTAGTTTGCTAGAAATAGTAGTCGATAGGTGCGTTCCAGAGTATTCTTTCAAGTTAATGAATAGTGTAGGTATATAAATCTAGGAGACAATATGTAAGACGATGAATGCCCTAACTCTAACCCTTGAGATTCGACATGCGGCTTCGCTGCGTGACTAAAACCGGATACATGTATGTGGTAGTAGTAGATCTACATCACCTCACCCTACATGTATTTTTTGTTGAACTTTCCCATCTCTACTTACTTTAGAAATACGTGTACAAGAAGCGCTTTGCGTAGGCAGCCGGAATGGTTTTGCTTTGAAGATACCCGTTTGCATGTATATAATTGCTCCCCTATCTGCATGCTTGGTTCCCCGTCCTGGTCTGTACATGCCAGTCATACGCCGTGGGCATATACATAAATCGCGTCGTCAGCAACACAGCGCTCTGCGGCATACACACCCCCATGCTTGAACGTCGCCTATGCCGCAGGCGTGATAGCGAAGAGCTTGTTGAACATGTTCTTCGGATCGTACTTGGCTTTGATCTGTGAGAGCCGATCGTAGTGCTCGCCAAAGATATCCTTCGACCGCTCGTCGTATTGCTATATCGTATCGTTAGCAAAACTCCACGCTCCGCTGGAACAACTGAAGGATTAAAATACTCACATCGTAATTGCCATACAGCAGAACAGCACCCTTGTGACCACGAATGCTCGCACCACCTTCGATGCCCTCACTCGCCGTCTTCCCATGAGCTTCGATATCTTTCTTGAACATATTGCTCACATCTCTAGCCCACTGCCTGCACTGCTGGTCGTTCTCCTCCTTCGACCACGTCGGCATGATCAAACTGTTAAGATGCAGACCGCGATTGGCGAACGACCCATTGTCGAGCTTCGCAACAACACAAGGGTCGTACAGCTCCCAAGCAACCAGCGAATCCTTCGCGTCGTCGCAAGAAGCCGTGAACTCCTCGTACGTAGCCAGAACGCTGTGCACGAACTCCTCGCGTAGCGGCATAACAAACGCCGCGCCCTTCATGCTGCTCCTCATACCGGTGATCGCAGGCACCTGAGCATTCACCTTGGGATACGGCCCCATCCCCAGCGTATCCATCACCGGCCCAATAGCGATGAAATCCTTGTACAGCTCGCGTCCAGTGACCTCGTCAGTATTGCAACTCACCAGAACCAGAATCATAGTCTGCCCACCCGCAGGCGGCGGTTTCGCCATCGCCATCAGCGTCATCGTCTTCCCGTTCGCCTTCGTCTTTGGCACACCCTCTCCCTCCTCAATCCCATGCAACTCATTGACCGCCCTAACTAACCTCCCAACATTCTCCCCCGTCGGCGCAAAAACCATCATCCCCATAAAACACTCCCCCTGCGGCCACGCCTTGAGCACAAACTCCACCGTAACCCCAAAATTCTGCCCAGCGCCTCTCAACCCCCAGAAAAGCTCCTTCTCTTCCTCCTCACTAGCAAAAATCACCCTCCCATCAGCAAGAACCACAGTCGCTCCCACCACGTTATCAATAACCAACCCCCTCTCCCCCGAAAGAACCCCATACCCACCTCCCAACGTCAACCCCCCAACGCCCGTATCAGCGACCGTCCCGCCCACAGTCGCCAACCCGTGCTCCCACGCTGCAGCATCAACATCACCCCACACAGCCCCGCCTTGGACATAAAGAAGCTGCTTCTCAGCATCAACCCTAACAGCATTCATCCCAGCCCTCAAATCAATCAACAATCCACCATTAGTGCTGCTCGCGCCAGCAGTCGAGTGCCCGCCGCCTTTGACCGCGACGTCGATGTCATGCTCATTGGCGTACTTGAGAGCGAGGCCGACTTCGTGGGCGGTGGTGGGGACGATGCTGACGCCGGCGGGTTTCTCGGCGGCGCGGGACCAGCGGGCGATAGAAGTTGCGTAGAGCGAGTCTGAGGGCGTAAGGACTTGGGCGTGGGTGGTTGAGAGGAGGGCGCGGAGGGATTGGATGTCTTCGTCTGTGATGCTGCGTTTGGGTGGCGAGTTGTTGTCGGGCATGGTGGCGGTTGGTGTTGTGGTATATGTTTGTGCTACGAAGCAATCGAGGAAGGGCTGGGTTTTTTGGTGGACGTAAGTTGTTGAGGACTATGCTGTTACAGCCTTTGAAGTAGACTGAATGTAAGCAACAAATGTGCAAAACAGTTTTATATCTCATCGACATCGCATTGATCAGCGATCAGCTCAGCTGAGGCTGTAGGCTCCACTGCCAAGCTGTCAACTCCACTGGCGTCGGCTATGTTCTTCAAACTAGCAGCAAACTACGCATCAGACTCACCCAAATCACGTCTACAATCGGATAAAGCTTAAAAGAGTGACAATGAGTTGGTCATCTAATCTACGCAAGTCCCATAATTCCTCGAGGCAGTCTTTCAAGCCCGCCTCTCCATCCGCCACCAAATTCCAAAACTAAAACCAAGATGTTGTTAAGCTCACGTGTGAACTTGCCAACAAGCTGTAACCCTCCAAATTGTTCAAAACACCTCCATCAACCATTGCAAAGGAAATTCATAGACAAGGAGCGGTCACCACGCTCGCGCCCACCACCTCCACACAGATGCCGTCCTGCAATATGCCCTTCCCTTGAAATGCTCATATGCACCGCCATAGAATAGACAGCTCGACAGCCGCCGCGAGCCAAGCAAATCAACATTCATTCGAACCGCCGGATACGCCTCGCTGTACAAATGCTGGAAGCCGACGTAATGTCCATCCACATAACCAATGCAAGAGCCGCAAGCACCAGAGAAAAAGAAAGACGAGAAGTGGAAAGATAAAGAGTGAATCAAACAACCTCCTATCCCAGAACGTTCAGATTCAGCATGCGTCGTAAATCGTCTTCCATGCCTTTCATATCGCGTGTACCGCTGTTGCGGGGACTGCCAGATGTTCCATTAGGCATCTGCATGCTGTGCTGAGGGTGAGAGAGTCCGGAAAAGGACGCAGAAGAGTTGGAGTTGTTGCCGTTGGAGATTAGACCAGGTGGCGGCTGAGCTGGGAGAGAAGAGCGGATTTGCTGGTCAAGATATGATCGCGAGAATGTGTTTGGATCGGCATGATTCGGAAATGGCTGCTGATGATACTGAGGAAAGCCGTTCTGTTGTCCGGGGTTGTTCATCTGCTGGCGGAGATTGGAAGGACGTGGCGGAGTTTCGTTACGTGCAGCTTGGAACATAGGAGAGAGATTGCGATTGCCGTAGTGGAGAGAGTATTGATCCTGCGAATATTTGACAGGTGTCGGAGTTGTTGGTCCAAGTGCGGATCGGTGCTGGCCGGGAGATGGTGTTGCATGGAACTCGTCGACGCCGTTGGATGGCACACGCTGGTGATTCCTTGGCGGGGTGCTGCTTGGCTTGTTGTTGATGTTGTTGAAGAGAAGATCCTTGAGAGCTTGAGTTGATTGGTCGTTGGAAGAGCTTTGTTGGTTTGGAGAGTTCGCGACGCCTCCAGGTGAAGAATGCGCACGGTATGGAGCTGGCCTTTGATCTTGGGGAACGGTCCTCGGACTAATCATGGGTCCTTCAGCATCGCTGATACCTCTTGTGAACGGGCTGGGCTTGCTAGTCATGAACGGATTCCTGGGCTCGCTGGCTGGTGGAGGTCGAACGGCCAAGTCCGGAGAAAGGTTATGAACACCAGGACTGCTCTTTCTCTCCTTCTCGGCCTTGTCCGCCATAAAGAATACATCAAGTGGTGTTTGGTTCTGGCCATGCGACTGCTTGATGGGTGAAACGATGTCTGGCTCTGGGGAGCTTTCTTGAGGCTCCTCCGGTGTCTTCTCGCCGTCCATCCTCGCCTGCAAGGATGATGGCGCATTTACATTAGGCACCGATCTGGAACCAAAGAACTTGGGCACAGGCAGGGCTGAGGCGGCCGGTGATGCCTGGAACGTTGACTGCGCATATGCTCGCTCTTTCGCCGGCGTGCCAGGCAGCATCGGCCCACCCATTGATGCAGGTCGTGTCTTCTGGCCCATTGTCTCCCCATTCTGATTGTTGCCGTATTGAAGGTACGCACCATGGGCAATGCTCTGGCTTTGTTTACTGGGCCTCCTGTTCTGCGGGTATGAACCTGTTGTGGAACCTGTTGCTACAGAATCGGATACGGCGCCATCGACGTGAGCGGATTGCTTGCGATTGTTATTGTTGTTGCGATTGTTGCGCTTGCCTTGCGCGGCAGAAGGTGTGCGGCCTTTGCCTTTGGGCGGGGTGGTAGTGATGGCTGGCGGCGGGCCGCTTTGCGCCGAGTTGGACATGTTGCGGTCGCGTGTGAGAGATGAAGTGGTATGTATGGCGCACCAAGCTTGTGAGGTGTGCGATCTGGAGTGAGTACTTGTGGTAGGAGAGCGAGTGAGGCTATCTGGGCGCAAGCGCGTAGGCAGACCAGGGTGATCGGTGGGGGCTCAGGTGTTGTGAAGTGGATGATTGAGAGATTTGGGTCGCGGTCGACATTGGAAGCACGTAGCAATAATCGAGGGGTGTGTGCGGTGCGGTGTGAGGATGTCCGAGTGCTGCTGCTGCTGCGGGTTACCAGTGTCTCAACAGTAGCAGTAGCGGTAGCGGTAGCGGTGCGTCGAGAGATGACAACGGCGCCGGCCTTTGCTATGACATGTCCTCGGTGGCGCGCGCTCCAACCTTATTGGCGCCTGCCCCACACTTGCCTGCCTGACCGCATTTGGATCTTGTGCAGTGACGACTGCCTGCTGAGCTGTGAAGTGAATGGAGAGCACAGAGCTTCACTTTTGCCTTCACATTCACCATCTTCATTAATCACGTGTCGCCTGTTCTCTACGACACTTCTTCAAGGCAACAACCCTACAGCCCCGTCTATTCATAAGCCGCTTGCCATCCACGCACGCCACACCACCCACTCTTACAACACAACACCACCGCATCCACCCCACATACCACACAACAACCGCAACACCACACAACAATCATGGCCGACGTTGAGATGACCGATGCGGGTGCCGCACCCAAGGTAAAGAGCGCCAAAGCCGGCGCGAGTGGTGACGCCGCCGACGGAAAGAAGAAGTTCGAGGTTAAGAAGGTATGGACATCAAGGAATGAAGCGCATCTCTCCACACATCATAGCTAACATACACCACCAGTGGAACGCCGTTGCGCTCTGGGCCTGGGACATCGTCGTGGACAACTGCGCTATCTGCCGTAACCACATCATGGACCTGTGCATTGACTGCCAGGCCAACCAAGCAACCACCACAAGCGAGGAGTGCACTGTCGCGTGGGGCATCTGCAACGTGAGTGTCTTCATATTGTCTGCATACATTACGCTATATACTAACATAGACTCACAGCACGCCTTCCACTTCCACTGCATCTCGCGCTGGCTCAAGACCCGCCAAGTATGCCCGCTTGATAACCGCGACTGGGAGTTCCAGAAGTACGGCCGCTGAGGAAGAAATGGCGATTTGAGGGACAGGGAAGAATTACGATATCAGCTTAGAGACCGCACGTGTAGCGTGTACGGGCACGAGCTATGAGCATGGGTGGCGTTTACGATTGACACCATACAATGGTGATGACAAACATGGAGATACTGTAGGACCACAAAACGGTCTGGCAAACAATTGGCGTGTCACTCGCGCGGAAAAGCGCAAGAAAGGACACAGATGTCGGAGGGACATTAGCACTAGAGAGAACGAGAGAATCAAAGCAATTCTTCGATTTTATACTCGAATGCCTAAAAAATCCTCCCTCTTCATTCATATAATCGAGAGACATGCTCAACAGCAACCCTCTCAACCAACCCTCTTCCCATCAACTTCAATCTGCACCCCTCCCAAATCCACATTCCTCACAGCACCAGTTCCACCCGCCTTCGGCACGCGCGCCGGCAACCAGTTCTCAGGCTTCTTGTTGTAAAACGGCCACTGCGGCACCACGAGCAGGAACGTCAGCGCCGTGCCGCCGAGGCCGATGTAGAGGGTTTTGTAGATGTCCTGGGTGGTGAAGCCGATGATGAAGGCGATGACGCTGGTTGCGACGAGGAGGAAGGTGGTGAGGAAGTCGGCGAGGGATTGACCGCGGAAGTCCTGTGAGAAAGGAAAAAGGGGTTAGTTCGTTGGTGGAATGTGGTTGTTGGACGGAGAGAGGCTTACGATTTCGCCTTCGTAGATGTCGCGGGCGCGGTCGAGGAGGGCGTCCATTGTGGTTTTGGGCTCTGGTGAGCTGAAGGTTTGAGAGTATTTGGTTGTATAGTTTAAACTGGCTGGGTGTGGTGGTTCAAAAATTGTGCAGCAAGGTGTACGACTGGCGTCCTGCGCGGTAGGTCGATTGATCGCTGGGAGTATATAGGTATTCTTCACTATACAGCTCTACCTAAGCTATGGACTGCTACTTCCTCCAGGTGTCCATCACAGCACAAGGCTCATGCCGCCTCGGATCGGCCCTTGGATCGGCACGAGTCGGCTCTGCAACGGCGCCAGATCGGAAGGCGCTTGGCTGGACCAGGATCGCTGGATGACAACGGGGGGGACGCAGAAACAAGGCTCATCGGCAAGGCACATGCGCCAAACAAAGCCCAGCCAGATGACAACTCATCGGCCGAGGCGGAGGGCAAGGCAAAGTGAAGGTTCTTTCGCTTCTGGCCATGTATAGACCCCACTTGTGCGAGCGCGCAACTTGACAGCTCGCTTCTTGGACGAATCACATTGCTTGGGATATCACGTGTAGGTCGAGTCAGTGCCAACCCTCGGCCAGCGCTCAGCAAAAACCAATTCTTGCCTCCTCTTTCGAACGTCACCCCAGCCCAGACGACTGGACCTTGCTCACCACACCACAAACTCCATACCGCTCGTGCTCCATGCATTGACTATCCGGCTCTTCCACCACCATCGACCACCACCACGGTCGACACTCAACACCATCCAACAACACCCCTTTGTCCACCAACACCAGGCCCAACAGAGCAATTCTGGCTGGCCCTCCGTCCTCCTCGCTAGACCCGCGTGACTCTTACCGTCACCACCCTTACCACAACAACACCACCAAGTTGGCGGGGATTCACGCGTTCGGGTTTAGCTACACCCGACCTCTCCTCGGACCAGGCTGGTTCGTTTGCGGAGGCGATATCAAGCAGCCACCCTAATTGGGCCGGCTTGAAATAAACAAGCTACAAGCCAGAGAGAGAACATCCGACGAGTATAATCTTATTCGATGGGATAATTGAAAAGCGCCAGTAAGGTGCGGAAGTTCGCGTTGTGCTCCAGCGAAGAGTACTCCACGTCCGAGAGTCGAGACTAAACAACATATCACGGAAACACTACATCAGCCGAGGACCAGGATCCCGCACGCCAATACAAACAATACACTGCGACAGGATAGACTTACATCGCCATGTCTCTTTCATACACGCCACGCTCTCCCGAGAGGACGCAGACCAGGTTCAGCACTCCGGAGCCGGATCTTGATGACCACCGCCACCAGCACGAGAGCTTGCCGCCGCCCTTGGATTCTAGGCACGACGGACGACGTCGGGGAACGCTGGCTAGCATCGCTAGCAACGAGCGCCCATCTCGTGCCACCCTTGAGCCACCTACAGGATTTGCGCCTGCTGACACAGTGGCGAGGGACTTTGAACACGCCATTATTGATGACAATAAGAGCATCAGGTCGAACACGTCGACTGGCTCCAGGCGTTCCCAACTCTCTGCCGATGAGCAATGGCACCGTGAGCGTCGCAACTCTAGGAGCAGCCCAGTAGTTGCTAGGCGCAACACTTTCAGACGCGCTGTCCACAACCGGGCGAAGGAAAATGGCCATGCTGGATCTAGGGAATCTTCCAGGTCTCGATCCTCGTCTCCACCCAACTCCGTCGATGCCTTTGCTCCGCCAAAGAGAGGCAGGGCGGGCACTATGAACAGCAAAGTCTCAGTTGAGGGATTGACTCTCCAGCGTACCGCATCTAACAACACCCACAACCGCCGCCGCGGTACTGGCGGCGAGGATGGCACTGCCGGTAACAGGACTGATGTCGCCTCGATCCGTAGCTCTATTCAGGAGGATGTCTGCTTCCCGCCGGAGGAGACTACCAACACTTACACGATTGACTTCGAGGACCTGGAAGAGTTCGTTGCACAGAACCACACCAAGACCCCTGTCGCCCACCCATTCATGCCTCGTTTCTCGCAGCAGAACGAGCAAGCGAAGAAAGTCTTCCACGACCTTCGCAACGGTGAAGGCGCTCACAAGGTCTCTGTCGAAGGTCATGCAAGGAGTGTCGCTGAGGACGCAGACGCCGATACCATTGGCGATCGCAATGAGAAGATCATCGGCCCGGACTCTTCTTCCGAGAACCTCCAAAAGACTCCCACCCACTGGGACACCCAGAACAGGTTCACCTTCTTCTCCTCGGAGATCGATGAGACTGTCCACGCACCGGAGCTTGGTGGTCTGCTCATGCCAGATGAGACTTTCCGTGACATCTTTGAGCTTGGCCCCGAGGGTGGTGTCTGGTGGCTCGATATGCTCAACCCCTCCGAGGAAGAGGTGTTTGCTATTTGTGGTGCCTTCCGTGTCCACCCTTTGACTCGGGAGGACATCACCACTCAAGAGACTCGTGAGAAGGTCGAGCTTTTCAAGTCTTACTACTTCCTGTGCTTCCGATCGTTCTACTCTCTGGACAAGGAAAGCGAAGACTACCTCGAGCCAATCAACGTTTACGCCGTGGTTTTCCGTGAGGGTCTGCTCACCTTCTCGTTCTGTCAGAACCCTCACGCTGCCAACGTCCGCAAGCGTATCGGTCGTCTTCGCGACTACGTCAACCTGTCTGCCGACTGGATCTGTTACGCCCTGATCGACGAGATTGTCGACTCTTTCGCACCCGTTCTGCACGACGTTGAGAACGAATCAGAGGCCATCGAAGACGGCATCTTCACCGCCCGCTTCGAAGACTCTCGCGCCATCATGCAGCAACTTGGCACATGCCGCAAGCGAGTCATCACCCTGCTACGCCTCCTCGGCGGCAAAGCGGATGTGATCAAGGGCTTCGCCAAGAAATGCAACGAGTCTTACGCCATGGCGCCGCGCGGCGACGTCGGCCTGTACTTGTCCGACGTGCAGGACCACGTTGTCACCATGATGTCCAACTTGACTCACTTCGAGAAGATGCTCGCTCGCGCGCACACCAACCACCTGTCCCAGGTCCAGCTCGCGCACATCGAACTCGGCGGTCACAGCAACGTGCTGCTTGGTAAGATCACAGTGTTGGCCACGATTCTGGTGCCGCTCAACTTGATCGCCGGTCTCTTCGGCATGAACGTCCACGTTCCTGGTCAGGATGCCGGTGGTCTGGGTTGGTGGTTCGGTATTGTCGGTGTGATTCTCACTTTCTCTGCCATTTGCATTGGCACGATGAAGAAGCTGAAGTACATCTGAGGAGGCTATTGCTGCTGCGTGTTGAGGTTGCATGAGGTGTGACGATTTTCGTTCTTCTTTTTATGCTTTTTTGGTTTTTGTCCTTGCATTTTTGTTGTCTTTTACTTGTTTCATACGATGCATGTGTTTTTTGTCAGTTATGGTGATGGCTTGTTAATGCGACGTTGTAGATGAACTTACCTCCTTACATTAGAGCAATACAATTTGGTTAGAAGAAAGGACTCCGCCATGGTCAGCCAGTCATTACCTTCTCACTTCGTTTCTTACCCAACATCTCCCTACATTTTTACTAGGATATCACCGACGACGACGACGACGCCCACCCATACCCATTCCCATGCCCATGCCCATCCCCATTCCTCTCAGGCCTAGACTATTCATCAACTCAGCCGCCTCCTCCATCGCCCTAGCCCCCGCCTCCATCCCCTGAGCCCCAGCTTCCATCCCCCGCTGATAATCCCTCCTCACGCTCGCCGGCCACTGCGATTGAGGAATCCCGCTCCAGTCCTGGCCGTTGATGATGATGCTTCCGTTTGGCCAGCCTGGCATGCCGAAGCCGTTGCAGAAGTTGATGCCGTTGTTGATGGTGCCGTAGTTGTTACCACTGTTGATGGAGATGCCGAGGAAGGAGTTTCCATCATCGTCGGACTCATAGTCAGAGTCGGAGTCGTAGTAGCGTGGGCCGGAGTAGGGGTTGAAGGCGTTGGTGTATTTGTTGCGGCGGGGAGGGGATAGTTGATTGTTGTTGTTGGCGGTGGTGCTGGGGGTTGGGCTGCTGGGTGCTGGGGGTGGGGATTGGAGGGGTGTGGTGTTTTGGGGTTGGGGAGGGTTGGTTGGTGGAGGGAAGGATTGTTGCGGTGCTGTGTTGTTGGGTTGGGTGGTGGTTATGTTGGGGTCGTTGGCGAGGAGCTGGGCTATGAGGTTGGGGTCCATGGTTTTTGTTAGGAGGGGGTTGTCGATGGAGGTTGGTTGGTGGTGAGGTCGTTAGGTGGTTGCTTGGGATTTCTAAGTTGGGGGTTCTTCTACTGTGGAGTCAATGGCGATATCGCCATACAATGACTCATGATAGACAGCAGCGTTGGCGTTGGTTGTAAGCTCCATGTGGGAGATGACGGAATGGTCGTGGCCGTTAATGATGAAGACTTTGAGCAAGTTGACGTCGCATCAGTCTGGCTTGATATACGTGTGACCTGGTGAATTATCGATCATATTATCCAGAGCGGCATTCGTCTCTGGATTGGAAATATCCAAGAGCCAAAGGGTGTCACAAACGTCCGAATCAGAAGTGGCTTTAGCAATGCTGAGGATGGCTAGAGACAGAAATGACAGAGCCAACATCGAAATGACCAGAGGCAGATGAGTTTGCCCGGGTGATGAGCACAATCATATCAGCCTCATGCTTGGCTAGCGAGCCACGCGTCCAAGAATGATTTGGCATTACATACAATGCAGTACAGTACAGACGTATCGTCCTACATTGTCAAGCTTGAGGCCACTTCAACATTAGCCAAACCTTGAAGCCGCCGTATCCGACCACACCTTTGGAATTTCGTCCTCAACATTATTCGAAAGACCTCTAAGCCCTAGAATGATTGCGAGCAGCTTACTAGTGAAGCTTGTGAGCTGAAGCTGGTTACCTGTCGGTATCGCTTTGATCATCTAGCTCTTGCCTTGGTATCTTGACCCTAGAGTGCAACTCATCATCTACAACACGCATCCAGAAAGCATCGATATAGGTTCTCGCAAACAATGTGCGATGATGCCGAAGCAGACAAGCTACTTCTGATGAGTTTCTCTCTCAGGGAGAGTAACAGACTCCTTAGAGTTGGCTCGATGCCTTTATAACGTTATTGAACGAAGATGGTGGTAAAAGCCCAAATTATGCGGGAGGTCTTTGGATCATCTTTCGGATATCGATGTGAAACCTATGGCGAAGACTTGCATTTGGACTCGCTGTCGATATCCAATTTCACGACATCTTGTGTTGTTGAATGTGAATTAGAAGCATCTCGCCGTTGAGCGCCAACAATTCAGCGGACTCAGCGAGGAACAAGACAAATTTCCAACTCTAGAGCAGAAGAAGAGCTATAGCTGTCACTCAACGCTATACGCATTCTCATTCTGTCTTACAAATTCGTTTGGAAAAGTCCAAAAAGAGCCTAAGAGCGTAAGAGGGTGCTAATTGATTGTGAACACATGAACATGATGTGTACATTGTACTTCGCATAGGGTAGAAACCTAACCCTAAATGATCTCGAGGCAGATGCATCACGTGATTACACAGCCTGAGATGATTGTGACGAGAATCGGAGGTCGCCCAAGAGCTACACATGTATATAAGTAGTGTTTATATGGCGAGTCAGACTTCTATCTAGCCACTATCGGAAGCCATCCTGCCATAGACTTGATGAGTTGAAGGTTTGAAATGAAGGAGCTGAGCTCGAACCTCCACTTCAGTTTCACTATGTTCACTAGCAACTTCGTGCATCCTTGTCTCCAGTCACATCCTATGATGACACAGAATCATGTAAAAGCTCCGATTTCCACGCGTAAGTATAGCAAATCCCCTTCTTTGTCCACGAATCAATTTTCACTGCTATATGGCCAACCTCTTCTCCCTTTCTACAGAGCTACTCGTGCTCATATATACATCAAGCCCTGCTATCCAAACAGCGATCCTCCTTTCCTGCACCAGTCAGAGATTACGTGCTATCTGGCTCGAGCATAGCGATAATATTATCGCCAACATCCTAGAACCAAGGATCTCGGATTACAGAGACGCGGCCGAACTCGCCATTCTCGAGGAAACCTGGAGCGACAACAGCCACCGAGGAGACCCAATCCCGGTCCGGCTTTGTCTTTCCCACCTCCTACACAACGCAGATCTCGCATCGAGCGCGACCGTCGGATGGGATGCGTACCAGGCAAAACTTAGGAGCTACCAAGGGTATCATCCACCGAAAACAACTTACACGTCCATTGCGGCCTCTTACTACCTCGCACGCCAACTTCTTCTCGCGCGCCAACGTCCCGAGAGTAGAGCCCTCCTTCTCCCAGCTCTGTTTAAGAAGATCGTCGATTCCTCTACGGACGCTCTTATCACACACATCGATTTCAACTGTTTTCTGACTGGCAGTAGTGCTAGTCGTAAGGAGCAATTGCGACACGACATATTGAAGCCGGAGGAAGAATGGAGCGAAATTGACTTCCATGCGGATTCGTACGGCGACTTGATCATTTATGATTCCTGGGAGTGGGTGGGTGATGTCTTGGACACTGCCATGTTTGATAGGACTTGTGGGAATAACAACCTGGAGGGGCTCATCTTTGATATACCGGAACTGCGGTCTCCTGAACATATCAAAGAATATGGATGGGCTAACGGATGCGGTCAAAGCTATCATTGAAGGTGCAACAAGTCAAGCTTGGTAACATCGTTGTCGTTGACCTAGCTAGGCTCTGTTTTGAGGCGACGGCGGAATAAAGTATGACTATACTGGGACTCGTCGTTTCAGAACACTGCCAAAATCTTGACCTACACCATGCTCGTGATCGAGTGGCTCCAGCAGTCGGATCACAATGCGTCGGCTATCACAGACGAGGCGCGCACGACGAGACTGTCTGAAGGACCGAAGATCTGGCCGGGCTTCTCGACCAATGCCATTGAGAATCACTTCACGAGTGCTGGCTGCACTGGTGTTGATATCGTTGTGTTCGCTGAGCCAATCGAAGCCCCGAAGGAGATGGAAGGGTACAGCCGCATGTTCGTGGCTAAAGCGAACTCGGTATTTTGAGGCAGCGAAAGCATCGCGGAGGGTCATAGAACCGATGCGTTTCCAACAGGCTCAGATCACTGCGTCTCGTGCTTGGAATTAGTGAAGCCATTCGTCTGCAAGAATTTCTGGTAACAACGGTGCTCGTGGCAGGTTGTAGTACTTGGTATTCATTATTGTTCGGAGCGAGCCAAGCCTCCGGCCTTGTCTTGCAAGTGATACCGTCGCAAATGAAAGCAGTGATACAGACTGAGCGCTGGTACAAGAAAACAACCTTTTTCATTAACCAATCGACAAGTATCATAATTTCATCTACAACTTGGCCTTGGAGTGCTCGCGATCCAGCTGCAACACATCTCTCCTCGTGATGCCATAGCCCTTGGCCATATCATCAGTGCGCTTCTTCTGCCACTCGATCTTGTCGAGCAGCGACTTGCCACGCTTGTTCTCGTTGCGGCCAAGCTGCAACAGATGCACCTCGTCGGGGCCATCGACAATCCTCATCGTCCTGCCGTGCGCCCACATGTTGGCCAGAGGAGTGTCTTGGCTGACACCGGCGCCACCAAAGGCCTGGATGGCGCGGTCGATGACTTCGAGAGCCATGGTGGGGACTTGCACCTTTGCCTCTGCGATCTCCTTGAGGGCGAACTTGGCGTCCTTGGAGTCGATCATGAGAGCGGCGTTGAGGACTGTGAGACGCGCGGTATCGATCTCGATGCGGGAACGAGCCACGCGCTCGAGCATGATGCCGTGCTCGTGCAGTTGCTTGCCGAAGGGCGTCTTCTTTGGGTCGTTGATGCGGGCAAGGAAGTACTCGAGAGCCTTCTCTGCGGCACCGATGGAACGCATGGCGTGGTGGATACGACCAGGGCCGAGACGACCTTGGATGACCTCGAAGCCACGGCCCTCGCCCAGGACCATGTTCGAGGCGGGAACACGAACGTTGTTGAAGGTGATATGACCGTGACCGTGAGGGGCATCGTCGAAGCCGAAGACGCCCAACATGCGGTGGATGGTGATGCCGGGTGTCTCGGCTGGGACGAGGATGACGGACTGCTGCTTGTAGACGGAAGAGTTGTTGGGGTCACTCTTGCCCATGACGATGTAGATCTTGCATCTGGGGTCACCGGCACCAGAAGACCACCACTTGGAGCCGTTGAGGACCCATTCGTTGCCCTCCTTGCGCATGGTCAGAGCAATGTTGGTTGCGTCTGAGCTGGCGACGTCGGGCTCAGTCATGAGGAAAGCAGAGCGGATCTGACCCTCAAGCAGAGGCTTGAGCCACTTGTCCTTCTGCTCCTGTGTACCGTACTTTGCAAACACCTCCATGTTACCTGTGTCGGGGGCGGCACAGTTGGTAGCCTCCGAGGCGATCAAGCTCTTGCCCAGGTATTCTGCCATGAGGCCGTACTCCAAGTTGGAGAAGCCAGCTCCCTCCTTGAAGTGGTTCCTAGGCAGGAACATGTTCCACAGACCCAACTCTCTTGCACGCTTCTTCAAGTCCTCGAGGATAGGTGGGTGAGCGCTGAAGCGGTTGACGACACCCTCGCCGACCTGCTGGCTGAAAATGGGATCGGCGGGGATACATTCTTCTTCGACGAAACGTTCGACCTGTTATATGCTTTGTTAGTATATGCAGAGTATATAGGCAGTCATTGATCGCCACCTACGATATCCAAAGTCTTCTTAGCTCTGTCGCTGACATGGCCACGAGCGATCAATGGGATCTTCTCGCTAGCACGAAGCTGGCCCTTGTTGCCGACGAGCAGTTCTTCGGAAGCCTGCTCCTTCTGCTCATTGATCTTATAAGGGACAGACATGATGGAGATGTGTGAGTATAGTGTATAGGGAAAGAGACCCTGTGTGACGAAGAAACAACATCACATAGCTGGAGGGCGACAGAGGCGTGTCTTGTTATAGAGCACTCCACACCCCGGATTACATGTAGAGCCGAGGTGAATGTCGCGCGCCCTCCAGCGTTTCCCCAGGCGCCTCGGTGAGATTTATGGCCGATATAGGGAGGTGTAACGAGAGGCGCTTGTCGGCCTTTGCCTCGTATATGCATTATAGGAGGAGTCCGGCGACGTGCGAGACGATGGACCGAGGCTTGGGTTCGACATTCATGAAACGAAGAAGAGTCCCGTTGAGAGTGTTGACCACGAGTTCTTCCGAACTTGAGGCGTCTTCGACCTCACATCAAAATCACGTGACCACAGATCTCCAACGTCCTCTCTCGACGTCACCACATCATCGTCTCTCCGCAATCACGCCGAAACGCCGTCTGAAGCTCACAGACATCTCTTGGCACATATCTTCCATCCATGTCAATCAACCTCACGTGCCTAGCTAATCAATCCTCCAATCGAACGATCTACAACATCTAGAACAAACCCCCAAAATGTCCGGAGCTAGAACCCACGGCAGTCTAACCAAAGATGAAGAAGTCAACGCCGCAGCATGGGCAGCAGGCCGTGGCGCTGTAGTAGGAGCTTCCAAAGTACGTCGAAGAAAGCTCATCCTACATCACAAACAAACAGATAGATAAACTAACAACACACCCAATCAACTAGTGGGCGATCTTCTCCGCCGTCGCCGGCCTAGTAGCCTACCAATTCAGCCCTCTCTACCGCGGCCTTACATTCCAATTTAAAGTGTAAGTTCAAGCAGAGCGAAGCGATGCAAAGTTGTATCCAGATTCATACATGGGCACGCCACGGCACCAACCCAAGGATCAAAAATCTCATAAACATAATAGATTCCTCCAAATGTCTGGCATGACCTTCGGCAGCATCATCGAAGCAGACCGCCGGCTGCGCATCCACGGCGCGTGGCAACGGCAGCAGAAGAAAGTGCAGCGCGACGCCGAAGTGTGGCGGCGGTACGAAGAAGACTATGAG
>Ga0265797_10005743_pt1 | contig 17965 bp, 19 predicted proteins | sample P2T30metagenome_FD_192433 | JGI IMG/M metagenome (GOLD analysis project Ga0265797, IMG submission 192433) | Plant litter microbial communities from East Loma Ridge, Irvine, California - P2 T30 | ecosystem: Environmental > Terrestrial > Plant litter > Unclassified | place: USA: California...
CTTCATGGAGGTTAGCGCGAAATCGAACATCAACGTCGAGAAGGCCTTCTTCAGCCTTGCAAGCGACATCAAGAAGCGCATCGTCGACACCCAGCAACCGCAACAGCAACAACAGTCGTCTGTCAACGTCAACGGTGGTCAGCCAGCTGGTGGCGCGGGCAAGAACTGCTGTTAAGAAAGAGTCGCAATACTGCCAGCACAACCCACACATTCAAGCTTTACAACACTGTCCAGGCAGCAAGACTGCAAGCGATGACGAACAACAATGCACACTTCTGCCAGCGGGACTACCGTCCAAGCAGACACTTCTGAAGGGAGAAACTGGGGCGATACATAAATACCTCTTGCTCCACAAGGCCACGACGGTGACGGCCTTTCCCAGGTAGATATCTTATTGGGGCTTTTTTCTTTTCCTTCTTCCTTGCAGGGCGCTTTTGCACATTTCATCACGGGCGAGATACATCGGGTGGGCGTTGTTGATTATTTGTTGTTGTTCGCATCACCCGATATGTTTTGACTCGGGGATTGGAAAGACCCGTTTTCTCAAGTGGGGGCGGGTCTGGTCACTTTCTTCATTTAGGGGCTCATCTTGTCTAGTAACTTTGTTCCACTGTACAGATTTGACTTACAACGAATATTGCCTATCTTACATGTCTCTCAACTCTAGGCAGCGGAGATTGGAAGTCGAGTCAGGCGTTGCAGATGCCTATTTCCGACTTTGCCAACGACGATCTCGATCTACGCCTATATCGTGGGTATTTGCGGTGTAAATCGAGGTGTTGTTCCATGCCCGAGGTCAGTAATTCCAAGGTCGGAGTGGGTATCGTGGCGCGCGGTGAACTTGTCGATCAACGGGTTAAGTCTGGGGACGTCGATATGATACTCTTGATATAGGCCAGCGGTGAACGTTGCCGCGACCCGCTACCTGACCGCTCGCATCTCACAGGCCGCCTCACCAGCCTTGTAGGACCATGAAGAATTGTGCGATTGCAGAAGAGAATGGCAACATCTTCACGAGGATGTGACTTGAGCAGTTCGGGAAAATTGAGAGAGTACTGGAGCATGTTTCTTTGTGATAATCCACTGTCTCGAGATCATCTACAAATCTTGAATAAACTAACCAGGGTATAAGGATGAGCAAGACTAGCGCCTCCCGGACACTTGGACATGTGAGACATGAGGGCCGTTCAACAATTGGCATCGCCATAACACACGCCCCTAATGCAATATCACCAACGCCCACATGCGCGAGCAAGAGCCCCAACACAACCAAACAGTCTCACTCTCAGGAGACATCACCGACACCGACCACTCCAAACAACCGTATAAGTACCTCATGCTCCATCGCCTCAAATCAACTTTTCTCCATCATCCAACAATCCAATCAATCAATCCAATACCACACTCGCTTCCCACCAACCCTTTCCAACCAACCCAATCCAACAAAATGGCCTTCATCAAGTCTCTCCTCATCGCCTCCGTGGCCGCCGTCGCCTTCGCTGCTCCCCAGGGCGGTGCCTCCGACAAGAACACCAAGGTCGAGGTCGACTCCCAGTCCTCCGAGCCCAAGTGCGGCAACGGCCAGAAGATTGCCTGCTGCAACAGCGGCGAGGACCTCATTGGTGCTAACTGCTTGAGCATCCCCATCCGTACGTTCCAACTCATCCTTCCAATCGAAGAGTTTCAAACTAACAATCTTTTCAACAGTCGCCATCCCCATCCAGAAGGCCTGCGGTTCCAACGTCGCCGCCTGCTGCCAGACCGGCGACTCCGAGGGCAACCTCATCAACCTCGAGGCCAACTGCCTTGCCATCCCCCTTTAAGCGCTTAATCTCAAGCCTTAAACAACATCCGATGATGGCGATGGTGTCTTCGCTGCCTTTTTAGTCGAAGCAACAGCCATCGGCGGGAATGACCTCTACCCTTTACCTTCTTCTTCTTCGGGCATGTCTAGGTTTCTTTTAATGAAAGGGTTGCTTCTTTGCTACCTTGGAATGATTTTGATGGATATGGATTAGATCCTCTTTTTATACATAACTTCTACCTTTTGCAATTCAACAAGTTTCTCTTCGCCTTCTGGCGAGGGGGGCTTTTTCTTGCAATACTTGTGCTCTTCTTCTCACCTCTGTGTTTACTCTTGATGGTCTTCCAAACAGGAGTTTTGCTGAGCATGGTAGTTTCTGTAATGGCAAGATATTCACATACTGATTCTAAATCGGCCATCAGTCCTACTCCAAGACAATTCGAGGCAGCCCTCTGCTCATGAGTTGCACATCGATGAAAGCCCATCCCATTAACGCTATATGAATGCGTGCATCGTGCTAAAGACACTTTTGCAAAACGACTTGTTCGCTACATTTCTAAGACAGATGTCCAGAGGATGGATAAACATACGAGTGAAGTTTCAAGGTCATCGCCTGTCGTCACGTTTACTCTGGCGATCAATCCGTCAAAGTACATATAGACTAGCACCACATGAGTAGACTGAATTGAATAAGACGAAACTTCTTATTACAATCCATGTACATGTACATGTGATCGCAAACCACATGCGCTGAGGTCCGTTTTTTATCTTTCGCGTCGTGATGGTTAGGGTTCGAGTTGGTGCACGATGAGATTTCGGGAGAAGGGTACGGATCCGTCATCCCTTTTGGAATGTACATACATGTATCTGCTTGGGAATTCTTGGATTTACTTCGTGTTAAGAGGGAGAGGTGTCGTGTTCGTGTGATGCCGGCATGTCGAGGGTGGTCCTTGGGTGGTGCGTCAGGTTTGCTCGTTGGGAGCGTTGTTGGCGATTCGAAGACGAGCACGCCAGCCAGCCGACATCTTTGCCAACAATCCACACTCATACTCTCCATGAATATTCAGTACAGATGTATCATTGTTATGTTGATTGGTGGGAGCAAGGTTCTTGAGCGAAGTGAGCGAGTAATAATTAACATGAAAGAAAAATCACTCTGCCAGTCGTACCTACGAGTCAAGAGGCAATGAATGCGTCGATGTGTACGCATGCCTCCTTCCACTTCTATTTGGCTAATGATCAATACTACGAGGTCTCAACAGGTCATATCACACTCTTGCACGGTTCCAGCAAGCGATTCTGAAGTTCTTCGTGATCACTGAAGTATAACTACGGCGTACTCCATCATCTTCTCGTTATCCTACAGGTATAGGTATGTCGATTGAGACTTAACCTGGGAAAGCAGAGCAAAGTAGAGTATACAGCAATGCTTGGTTTCTCATTCCACCCAGGCCAAACATCGTCGAAGCAACTTCTCAGTCGAGTCCAGCCGCTCATTTTGGCTTCGGGCCACCAAGAGAAGGAAAGTCGTCCGTGTCCTTCACGTCGAGTGACTTGGCCGGGGCTCGAGGCATGCCCTGCTGCTGTGGGCGCTGGTGCTGTCCCATCGCACCTGCCTCCGGTCCGCCACGTCGTTCACCCTTATCTCCTGTCCTTTGGGAGCCGCGACCGTTCCAATCAGGTGCCTGTGCAACAATTTCATCATCGAGCAGCTCGTCAAACAGTCCGAGGCCTGCAGGTGGGCCATTGCCATCGCCGACGACGCGGAGAATCCTCTGCGCGCGTCTGAACTCGTCGCGGATGGCCACGATACCGTTGTGGGTGACAGTGCGAGCAACGTTGTGGGACTGCTCGAAAGGATCTTCGATGCAGAATAAGTAGCGATGCTGAACTTGCTTGCCTGCGCCTTGCTCTGTGACAGCCTTGACCCAGCCCTTCTCTTCCTTGGACAAAAGGCCACCTTTTGTGCGCAATGAGAGCACCTGGCCCATCCAGTGGAAAGATGGATAGCCTCCTTGTGATGAGTAGTACTGGAAGAAGCCTGCGAGCAGCGTACCGAGCGTCTGGGTGTTCCTTGTCAACACTCCACGTTTCGCGGCTTCTTTGATCTCTTTTTCCCTTCGCCAGAAGTCGACTTCCCAGCCTTCGATTTGTGCGCTGTCAACACCCTGAGCGGTGCAGTTGTCATGAGGCCTCCATGGTAATTGCAAGTTTGGCAAGACGGGCGGGTTTGCGACGTTGATCAGGTAGTGTAGGACCATGAGAACGAAGCCGTAACTCGACAGGGTGCCTGAATACGAGCTGTTGATCTTGCGTCGCTTTACCCATGACTTCACGAACAGGACCATCGGACGCACGCGCGGATCGCAAAGTGAGTAGCAACGAAGCATCTGGGTGTTGTGGATTCCGAGAGGGTTGAAGAAGTTGATGTCAGTCTGGATGCCAACACCGTCCTTGGGAAAGTCAAGAGGTCCAGCTTTGCGTTCACGAGTCCACGGATCGCGTTTAGGTTTTTGGGCAGCCTCGCCTTCGTTCGTGTTTTCGGTCGAGGCGTTTGGATCAATAGGTGCTGCGCTTGGTGTTGTATCTGTTGAGGCGTTCACACCAGTAGGAGCCTCACTCGAAATCACGTCCGCTGCAGGAGTTTCGGTGTCGGATGGAGCACCCTCCACAGATACACCTGGCGCGACCTCCGAATTTTCTTGATTCTTTCCGTCTTCATTGGGAACAGTAACCTCCGCAAGGCTCAAATCATCTTCTGCATGCTCGTCTTCGTCTTTCTTGAGATGAGGATATTTCTTGTCCCGATCAAGGTCGTCCCATTTCTCACGTTCCTGTCGGAGCTTGCTAAGCAAACTCGAGCCGGGACTCTGGCAAACTTTGATGATCGGGACACGAGTTCTCGTAAGGAGGTGTGCTCCGATGCCCAGTTGTAACAGGCGTTTCTCCAGTGATCTTGGCAGATCATACTCCATGGGAGAGAAACACTGCACAGTTGGATCGGCATCTTTGACCACTAAGACCAAATCCATATCAGAGCCCGCAGATGCGAAGCCTGATTCAAAGCTGCCGAAGCCTTCGATAGACACCTTGGGCAAGCGCTCGGGATCTGTCGCGCAGACGTCTTGGCAGATCTGCTCGAGCTCCTTGCGGAAGGCTTCCTTCTCGTCACGTTCGGTCTGACTCATTTCAACGATAGGAATCTCTGTTGCAGCAATAGTGTCTAGGTATTGGCCCTGTGTGAACTGGCTCTGTGTCTTAGTTGCTGGTTGGTACAATTGCCGTCGCTGCTGCGGAGGCGGACCATAACCGAAAGGTGCCCCTCGTCCGCCTCGTCCACCGCGTGAGAAAGCATTAGGGTCGACGTAGTGAGGCTGTTGATACTGGGCAGGATGTTGCTGTGCAGGCGTATAGCATTGGACAAAACCTCGTCCACGACCACGGTTCTGGTAGGGCTGATGTTGTCCAGGCTGGTGGAATTGAGGTTGCTGCTGATGATACCCGCGATTCGATGGATGAGGGTAGCCACGACCACGAGGAGCTTGTTGTGGCTGTGCTTGGTGATGCTGGTAGTTTGGTGGCGGAACGTTGGGTTGCACGTAAGGGCCGCTCGGAGGCAAACGCACAGTTGGAGCAGGCTGATGCTGAGGCAGACGGACGGTTGGTGAGGGCTGTGGAGAAGATGTGAGGATCATGTTTCTGACCTGGTCTTCTAGTCCGTTACCAGCCATGATTGCGGTTGTGTCGCGTGTTTGATGCGAGGAGTGAATGCGAGTGACAAAATGATTAAAGCAACAAGTATCCGTGATGAAGCGGGAATGCGTCCAAGCAAACGAAGGCGCTGTGGTCGTTAGATGGTGAGGTCCAGACTTTTGCAATGCTGATGCATTGAAGATGATACTTACAATGGGATGTCAAAGTGTGAGTGCAAAGTGACTTCGTAAATGCAGTCGAGTCGCAGTGTGCAATGCAGCCAATCACTGTTTGATACGACTTTCTGTTTGCTCGAGCGTGGACTGCGAGCCTGACGGCGCGTGGAGGAAGGTGCTACGCGGGGTTTGAGAAATCACGTGACTCCACTGTCGCGCTCTCGTGCTGGAGAAGCTACAGCCAACAGCGTCACTCTCAAAGCGCGCGCTCGGCAAGGAAGGCAAGGCAACTTCTCGTTGCGATCGATCAACCGCCCATTGCTGCCTCCACCACCACCTCACCGTCGTTGCAGTATAACGACAACACCACCACCCTATCATCCGACGTGTATTTGATCTCGGTCGACTCGATACGTTGCATTACTCTGGCGACAACGACCATCTTCTACACAGCGATCTGAGGATTGTCGCAGCCATACCACAACATTCCCAGCACGCGCTCTCACTCGCGCCCGTATCCTCAACATGAACAACAATTCCATGTCGACGCCGCCCTCGGGCCCAAACTCCACAACCCCAAATGCCGGCGGACCTGCTCCCGTCCGCAGACGAAAGCCTGCAGCGAGCGCATTCGTGGAGAAGAAGAGGCCTGTAGCCAGGAAGCCAGTCGCAGCACAGAGGCCAGCACAGCCAACACCCGCCGCTCCTGGCGCTTCAGCCACCCAGCTCCCACTCGGGCAGCCGGCGCCACAGGCTGCGAACCAGCCTCCTGCAGATGCAGCCGCCCAGGAACCTGCGAAGAAGCCGTGGACGGAGTATGGAGTGTACATTAGCAAGAAGGACATTGAGGATGGCATGCGCTACCACGGTTTCAAGTTCAATGTTCGTGCTGGCCCAGACGCCAAAATCCCCATTATCGATCCATACGACGCCAGCCAATTCACCCGGCCAGTGCGCCTCCACCGTCGCTACGCTCGTGACAAGCAAGAGACTGGAGAGCCTACTGATGCGGCACCGGGGATCGACGACAAGGAGCGAGAATTGCACAACGCACGCCGAGCTGAGCGCCAGGCAGAGCGCGAGGCCAATCAAGCTCTTATTGCTCCAACAGGCACAACTACCAAGAAGCAACAGGGCAAGAAAAAGAACCAAAAAGTCGTGGAGGATGTTTACTACAACGAGAACAACCCCAAGCAACAAAAAGCGGCGCAGCTTCGATACGAGGAGACCAAGCCATGGCATTTGGAAGACTTCGAGAATAAGAACACTTGGATTGGAACATATCAGGAGCCTATGTCTTCGTCCAGTGTACTGCTGACCGTCGATGCCGAACACGCTGCATTTACTATGACGCCGATCGAACGCTGGTACAAGTTCACGCAAACAAACCGTCTCGACACCATGACTGCCGAGGAAGCGGAGAAGTTCATGACAGCTGGGTACAAGCCGGATCGCTGGTTCTTGAAGACACAAGTAGGAAGGGAGGAAGAAAAGCAAAAACAGGTCAAGATGAAGCGCGAGCAGGCAATGGCCGTGAAAAAGGCAGAGGCGGCAGAGGACAACGGCTATGTCGAGGTCAAGAACGAGGGCGAGTTCTATAACGCGGACAAGGATGACCTCGACTTTGAATTCAATGACGAGTTCCAAGACGACGACGAGGGCGCCATGTTCGGCAACCTGGAGGACGAGGATGCCAAAGAAATTGAAAAGCGCATTCGTGAGGAGATGCGTGGCGCAAACATCTCTGCTCCCGGTCTAAAGGACACAGATATGGACTATGACGAGGAAGAAGAGCGATTAAAAGAAGAAGAGAGGCAAAGGAAGAAGCGCGAGAAGCGTATGAAGAAGCAGCTTATCAGAAAGGAGCGCAAATTGGAGTACGAAGACGACTCGGACTCAAACCCGTATTCAGAGTCCAGCGAAGACGAAGATTCAGACGAGGAGCGCGAGAGGCTCGAGGCGGAGAGCAAAGAAGAAGAAGAGCGCAAGGCCGCCGTGGCAAACGGCGACAAATCTGGCGCATCGACCAAGGGCACCAACACACCATCCGCCCGAGCCGAGAAGAAAGACCCGTCGCGCTCGAACGCCTCACTAGGCGCCAGTCTCAAGCGCCCTGGGTCACCCAACTTGTCAGATGCTAGCGGCACCGAATCGCGCAAGAAGGCTAAAGGTACAAACGGACGAGCACTCGCATCGAACGGCCGTGCCCTTTCTCGTAAGTACAGATCCCAATACCCATTGACATACAATACAGACACTGACAAACTACCCACAGCCGAAGAAGCCAAGTCTCGAGGCTACGGATCCGGCAGCGACACCGACACATCTCGCGCTCGCTCATCGCAGCAAAAAGCACTCCGCCTCAAGCATCGCCCTGGCTCTCCACGCGATGGCACACCTCTCGGCACCCCTTCTGCTTCCCGCGCCGCCTCGCCTGCTCCTATGGCTCTACCCACTCTAGAAGAAGTCAAGGCCGCCATCCCCGAAGAAGGCATCAAAATCGGCGATCTCATCAAGCCGTTCAAGAAGCGCGTCGCCGGCCCAGAGAATACCACGTTCTTTATCTCGCTCGTCAAGCAGGCGGGTATCCAGGACAAGGTCACCAAACTGATTCGCCCGAAGAGGGACTAGGAACCTTCTCTCTCGCGCGGGTCGGATTCGGGAGTGAAGAGTCGCGTTGTTGTGTTGAAGTTTAAGCCAGGGCGGTTGCCTGTGTTGCCGGAGAAGAAGGACGAGGAGTCTTCTCTTACTCGTGGGTCGAATTCCGGGGTGCCGAGGCGTGTTGTTGTACTGAAGTTTAAGCCGGGGCGATTGCCTTACTTTCTTTAGTTAAGCTAAGAGGGCGTGTTGAAGCGAGTATTTATGGCATAGACACATCCCCATGGGGAGAACCATAGCCGTATTGATACATGATTTGGTCACTACAGCTGGTATAAGTGCGCGCGTTTGAGTGGAGCCCAGACTGTTTGGCAAAAAATACCCCCTTTTGGAGCTCTGAGGCACGTCGATGTCTTATGTAGTAGTAACATCTTATCGTTAAACGCCTGTTAGAAAGTTTATGAACACTTCTACGTGATAATCCCCAACGCCTTCGCTGCTAACATAGAACAACCAAACGACCCAGAAAGACATACAGATCGTCCAATCCCCATCACTCACTCATCCCCATCATCAGAAACCCTCACCCCAAACTTCCAAACCTGCTCAACACCCACTTTCTTCCTCCCCGCCACCTCCCTCGCCTCAAGCACCACCAAATCCGCATCAGCCCCCTCCTCCAACGTCCCCTTCACCCCCTGAAGTCCCAACATCGCCGCCGGCGTCGCCGTCACACTCCGCACAACCTCCGCGAAACTCTCCCCGCTCCACTCCCAGAAATTCTCAAGACACTCTCCCAACGTCGCGCAACTGCCCGCCAGCGTCTCGGTGCCCTCACGAGTTAATCTTGATCCGGATTTGACCCAGCGGTCGTTGTTGGTCCAGTCGTAGAGCCCGTCTGGGAGGCCGAGGGTTTTCATCGCGTCGGTTACCAGGATGAAGCCTTCTGGGTGGGCCGTCCAGGCGATTTTGACGGTGGTTGGGTGTAGGTGGATGCCGTCTGCTATGATGCCGAAGTATGGGCGCGAGGCGCCGGATGTGCTTCCTAGGGTGCCGAAGGGCCCTGGGTTGCGGTGGTGGAGGGGTTGCATGGCGTTGAAGAGGTGCGTGAGCATTGTCGCGCCGGCCTGGAGGGCTGAGGTGGCGGTTTCGTAGGTTGCTTCTGTGTGCCCCAGAGCGACGCGGATGCCACGGGACGTGAGTTGGGGGATTGCGGCGGCGATGCCGGGGAGTTCGGGGGCGGTGGTTATGAGGGCGATGTGGTTTGGGGAGAGGTTGGCGGCGCCGTAGCAGGACTCGAAATCGGTGAAGCCGTTGGGGGAGCCTGGGAGGAGGACGGAGGGGCTGTGGATGCCGCATTTGGAGGAGGCGATGAAGGGGCCTTCGCAGTGGGCGCCGAGGGATTCGGAGCCTTCTGTAGGGTTGCGTGAGGCGCCTGAGGGGCCGAGATAGGGGAGGGTGCGGTGGTAGATTTCTGCTGCTTGGCTGGGGAGGGTGGGGAGGTAGGAGGTGACGCCGGTGCGGATAAGCTGCTTGTTGAGGGTCTTGAGGCCTTTTTGATAGATGGTTATATCTTCAGGGACAGTGGAGAAGTCGAAGCCGAAGGCGCCGTTGAGCTGGACGTCGATGAAGCCCGGGGCGAGGATCTTGCCTTTGAGGTCGATGACTTCGTCAGGCACGACGTGGTAGTCGTAGAAGACGCCTTGGCTGTGCAGGATCTTGCCGGTGGTGGAGCTGATCCAGAGGTCTTCTTCGACGAGCTTGTTGTTTTTGACGAGGTAGCCTCCGGTGAATCGAGTGACTCCGGTGCGAGTTCGCTCTGGTGATAGTGCTATAGGCATGTTGGGTAGATGTGATTTGAAGAGATCGAAGGTCTGTCCTGAAGCGATTGCAGCTGGAGTTGGTGGTGTCGGTATGGGACAAGGGTAGCAGTAGGTATACAATAGAATATTTTTTGACAGGTCGAGATCGACACTACCCACGTGCAGGGAAAGAAAATGAGATTGGCTCGGTATCAATGCCTTACCTCATACTGTACCTAGCCTGGGTGGTATCTATCTACTGCAAGCATCAGCAACATGAAGTGTCATGGTTGGTGTAAGCAGTCCATTGACCGGCTTCGGCATGGGCGTGACTCGTCGGCCGGCCATACTAGAGACAGCAAGATACCACTCCGCCGTTACATGTGCCATGTGCTTGTCAAGATTTATCAAAGCGATACCACAGAGAAAGTAAGTGGTAGCGATATGACGAGGTTGATGTTGCAGGTGGAGGCAGATAAGCTTCCTCTTGCCATGCTCCACAGCTTCGTTTGCCTTGCCCGCCACCACTTCGGCACGGGCCTCGATGCTCGATGCAACCTCACACCCGCGCCCTTGGCCCTCGGACGTCGCATGAGCTGCTCACACCTTGCTCCAGCCCACTGCAACGAAGGCATTCGCTTGCTTGATCGCCTGCCTGACTGCCTGCTTGTGCCGACGAATTGACGGTGCTATCCGAGCAGCCCTGCGAACCTCTCGACCGCCATCGGCCTACTCTGCTCAGAGGTACTCCGCTCGGTACATCGCGGCCCTCTGGACGGATCTCTGGGAGAGCGTTGGAGCTTGTCTGCCCCAGTATGCGGAGGCAGTCCCGCCTGCTGCTGCTGCTGCTGCTACGCGCATAGGCGAAGACACGCTACCACCAGACGTCTGGCCTCGGTCCTCGAGCAGCGACGTCAAGCTGCGACTGTCGCTCGTGTGCGATTCAGTCGAGCTTCCTTGTAATCTACCTTGCTGCCACGTCGAGAGGCTAAGGTAGCCCCGACGAGATGGCGGCCGGAGATGCACCCCTCGACCCGGTATGGGACGACATGGAGAGGTACGTTGGCCGGCCCTCCCTTCAGCCTTGACGAGTGCCTGCCTCCCGCGGATGCTGACTGCGTGACATCAGGACCCTTGGGCAATTGTTCATGGCAGGTCACCCACCTCTTAACACGTTCTGCTTGAACCCTTCGCTGATTCGTTGGTTAGATGGGCTTTGAGGGCACCGAAGTCACGCCCCAAATCCGCAAACTCATCAGTGAGCACCACATTGGATCGATCCTGTTGAAGGCATCCAATCTTAAATGTAAGTTGATAGTTTTTTGATAATGTTTCTTGTGCTTGAGGCTGCGTACGAGCGCGATTGTCTAATGGACGCCACCTTGTTTGCTATCGGGTATCGATGCTACAATACAATGCTTGATTATCAAATTCTATCTGAGAGATCCAGTACCTCAGCAGCTAGCATGATGGCACAAACAGCCCAACTTTAGCGACTTGGTGCTTGACATGGAGACGAGACAATCCGTAGACTCGTGACTGCTTGTTATACAAGTCAAACACAATGCTTACATCTATCAGCGGCAGAACAGACGACACAACTTGTCTACGAACTCCAAAAAACAGCCCATGATGCCGGGCACCCAGTCCCTCTGTCTATCGGTCTCGATCAAGAGAATGGCGGCGTCAACAGCCTCTTTGACGACATCTACATTCGCCAATACCCATCTGCAATGGGTCTTGCGGCTACTGGATCAAGAGAACTAGCCTACGAAGTTGCTAAAGCCACGGCTGAAGAGATCGCCGCATGCGGTATCAATTTAATTATGGGCCCATGTTTGGATGTCTTGACCAATGCACGGAATCAGCCTCTCGGTGTCCGAACCCATGGTGACGACCCGCAAGAAGTGTCTGCCTATGGTGTGGCTTTCATGAACGGCTACAAAAAAGCTGGCGTGGCCACGATGGGCAAGCACTTCCCCAGCTATGGCAGCTTGGAGTTTCTTGGTTCCGCTTTGGACGTCCCGACCATCACCGAAAGTCTTGAACAGCTCAGCTTGAACGCCCTGGTACCCTTCCGCAATGCGATCAGGGAAGGCTTGGATGCCATGATGGTGGGTGGGTGTGCAATGAACTCAGCCGGACTCAATGTCATGCACGCCTGCCTGTCGGAGCAAGTTGTCAACGATCTATTGCGGAATGAACTTCGTTTTGACGGCGTGGTCATTTCTGACTGCTTAGAAATGGAGGCACTCTCCCACAACATCGGCGTGGGCGGCGGCACAGTCATGGCTGTCAATGCTGGCTGTGACGTGGTTCTCCTCTGTCGCTCATACACCCACCAACAAGAAGCCATAGAGGGCTTCAAACTCGGCCTTGACAACTTCAACATCACAAAAGAGCGTGTGCGAACATCATTACGGCGTATTCTTGCCATGAAGGCAAAATGCACGTCTTGGGAACAGGCACTTAATCCTCCTGGCATTGAGCTATTGTCGAAGCTGCAGCCATCGCATACTATCCTGTCTACGAAAGCTTACAACTCGTCGGTTACCATAGTGCGCGACAAGAATCGTTTGTTGCCACTCACCAACATACTGGAACCGGAGGACGAGTTGCTGCTGCTGACGCCCTTGGTAAAGCCTTTGGCGGCATCAGCTGCAGCTCGCGCTCTGTCCGACCAAGCGACGAATGGATCACCCGAGCCAGCTGTCTGGGAACGAAATTCGTCAGTCATGAGTGGTGAGCGCGTCTTTCGCGAGCTAGGTCGATCACTTGCTCGGCAAAGGAACGGCCGCGTACTACACACATCGTACACAGCCAACGGTGTCCGACCACAGCATGAGAACCTGATCAACCGAGCAGGTGCGGTAATCATTGTGACTGCGGACGCAAATCGCAATCTATATCAGAACGGCTTCACGAAACACGTCTCCATGATCTGCAACATGCAATTCACGTCCGGTGGAGAGAAACGCGAGAAGCCGCTTATTGTCATCGCGGTCAGCTCGCCATACGACTTCGCGATGGATCAGTCAATTGGTACATACATGTGCACCTACGACTTCACCGAAACTGCTCTTGTTGCGCTAGTCAAGGTTCTCTACGGCGAATTCACAGCTGCAGGTGCTCTTCCCGGCACAATCAGCCAAAGTCAGAAGCTTTCACAATCAAGACAGCACTGGCTGGTGGAGAACTTCAACGAGGAGCGTGACTCTGCAGGTCTTGACGCTCTGATCAAATCTGTTGCTGAAGGCGCCACGCCTGGTATGCATTCGGAGCTATCTGGCGCAAGCTCAAACTCCCTGCTGCTACGAAGTCCGGACGTCGCAGAGCAGCACTTCGTCGTTCGTAACAGCAGTACGCAAACGCTCTACGGCTTCTGTGCGACCTACTTCTTCCAAGCCACAGGCACCGGCGTAATCGGAGCAATCTTTGTCGACCCGGCTCGCCGTAAACTCTCCATTGGCCACTCTCTCCACAACCGCGCCATCCGCACTCTCCTCCAACGCGAAGGCATCAAGCGTTTCCAACTAGGCTCCCGCCTCCCCAGCATCTACCTCGGTAGCCCAACTGGCCACGGCGGCGAACGCAAACGACTACGCTCCTGGTTCGCAAACCTAGGCTGGAACACCGCCCTCTCGCGCAACGTCTGCAGCATGATCGCCCGCAACCTCTCCACCTGGACACCCCCCGAAGGCATGGCGCGCAGCTTGCAATCCGCCGGCGTCGACTTCGACCTCGTCTACGGCTGGGATTACGCCACGAGCGTGCTCGATCACATCAAGACCAACAACCGGCAAGGTCTGGCCGAGGTGTACAAGCTCGCGCTCGCGGACCCGTCGGCCTGCGGCATCATTCGCGCCAAGAGGCCCGAGGACGGGGCGCTCGTCGGCACGGTCGTGCTGTACAATATGCAGTCGCAACTAGCGGAGTTCGTGCCCGCGATGAAAGACGTCGGCGAACTAACAGGCGGGATCTCGTCGCCGGTTATCAGTCCTTCGGTCGGCGAGTATTCGACGCTGTTGCAAGGGTTGATTCTGCTGGGGATGAGGCAGATCAGGCAGCAGGGGTGCAATGCTTGTATTTTGGATTACGTGAGTCTTTTGTGTCCTGCCCTAACATGTGCCCTAGCTGTTCGAGAGATCTTCTTACTAACGCTTTCGGTTACAGATGGACGGCGACGGCAATTTCGACGGTTTGAGCGCGATGGGTTTCAGCGCTCTGCACAATTTCGAAGAGGTTTCTTGCGATGCTGCGACTTGGACTATGGTTCCGCCTTCTTAGATACAGTACACTTATGGTGGTCGGCTGCTTGTGTAGATTAATTGGTTTGTGTATGATACCCCGGTATAGTTCTTACTTTATGTGGTTCTCGAGTCATTGGGTTAGATACATTAGCTTTACAGCGAACGTGAGACTTTGAGATACGGCCAAGTACATATCAGAAGTTTGTGCATCCTTCGAGCAATAGTAATTTCCATTTCTTGGTCGATAGGCTATTGTGCCGCTTGTGCTCCCCTGGCGGTAATCCACGGATATGTTAAGATTTCGGTGTTTGCCCGAGTGTCTTTGAAGTTTCGTGATCCTTTGAGGGATATCTCCTAGTCTGCTTTCCAGTTTGATGGTGCCCGGCACTGCCTGCTTGTTATGGTAGTCCTTGAGTTAAAGTCAGTATCATCAATAGAATGATAGTCGATGTTGTACTATAGCATCTCCTCTGATTCGGTTGCAGGCAAGCTTTGTTCCATATCCAATAACCACGTTTAAGATTCGCGTTCAAAGGGACAGCATCTTTCATCCAACAGCAGTAAACTCACCAACGACTCCGTTACTAGACAAGAGCACCGGCGATATTGCCTCTTAAACTAACCACCACATGGCACATGCAGGACTCAGCTCCTCCGAGCCTCCCTATCGGGCCTCGCCGATGTATTCAATTTCCCGCACGCTTCAGTTCATGTCGATCTCTCGCCTCGTGTCCGCGGCTCCACAGCAAGTGGGCCCGACCATCTCCGCAATGTGGTGAGACGAGAGCTGGAGAACCCCAGCACGAGGCGCTGCTCCCAAGCTTCAAGAAGACTACCAAGGGCAAGCCTTCCTGCTTCTGCGCTTTTTCTCGAAGCTGTTGACCTGACTCTCGCCCTGTTCCTGTTTGTGCGTAAACTGGAGGATTACCTACTCGTCTTTTGGATATCACGTGCCCGTTACACGACCATCGCCAGGAAGGACAGACGTACACAAGCACCGTCGCACACGCTCTGGAGCTTGCCCGCAGGTTGATTGGGGAGATAGTAAAGCCGACGGCATCCGGGTCTTTGTCTCGCAGGCTTCACAGGACTTGCTAGAGGAGGCGACACAGCTGGAAGACGGCGGTACTGGCACCTGAAGCTACACTGGAGCTGTATCATACTACTACTGTACCATACAGCCAACTCTGCTCATCTCAACGGACAACGCCTGGACCAGCAGTTCGTATCGTGTGCCTCGGCTTAAGAATCGCGAGAGTGATTGGAAGGATTTGAGACAGTGCGCACCACGAGAACCCATCCCGTATCTCGTCAGTGCGACCAGGGCGATTCGTCTTGCGGATGCGCCTACACGCCAGCTAAGGCCCTCCGACTATCTGCGCGCGAAGACGACAACATTGTGATGCGCGCGAGCACACTGCTCCACCCGCCACTATAATGAACCACATCGGCTTTGACCCAGAGAGCATGAACTATGTCGCAACAGCGCTGCAGCACCCGGGCAGCGCCGACCCCTTCTCCGACATGCTGATGCAGCCACCCATGGTCCTGGAGGACCAGCATTCTGCGTATACCTATGCCGGCGGCGACACTATGGGCTTGCACTCAATGCAGCAACATCCACAGCAGGCGACGCCTTCTTTGAAACGCGCATACAGCACATTTGAAGACCCGTTCTCAGACGTCGTCAGCGCTTTCGAGCACCCCATGCACAACGAACAGAATGATCCCGAAGCACCATCAATCGATCGCGACAACAAACTCCTCGGATTCTCACTACCCCGATTCGATTACCACCTTCTCACATACAACTACCAAAGAACCTCTGTGCAACTCGCAGCACAGCTACACGGCATGTTCTTTCTAGCCGAATCGCCTTGGGCAGCCGCGGAAAATGCACAACCACCACCTTCAGAATTGACATGTTACCGGAGGAATTTATTCCAAATCACTGGCGAAATCACAATTCCGCGATCACTGCGATATATTTTGACGGATCAGGGCGAGCAAATACCAATCATGGGTCAAGAGCTGGTAGTTAGTGCGACCGAGTCTACGGAGAACAACCCAGTGAAAATCATATCAGTGCCGTGGAAAACTCCCGCCAATCCAGTTGTGCCGACGGCGGAGGACAAGGCGGAGAGAGAGCCTCCCGCGGTGCCAATCGATCTTATGAACCTCCAGGATATGGACTCTGAATTTGTGACGATGCCGTTCCAGTGGAAGAGACTGCAGTTTAGGATTGCAACAGCGAACAACGGAAGGCGGAAGGAGTTGCAGCAGCATTTCCTGGTGAAACTAAAGCTTGTGGCTACATTGGCAACTGGAGGCAAGATACCCATCTGCGAAGTGCATTCAGGACCCATCATTGTCCGTGGCCGCAGTCCTAGGAATTTCCAGGCGAGGAAAGACTTGCCCTTGAGTGGCGGCGGACATGCTCGCAAGACATCACATGCGCCTCCACGGTCTGCGAGTGGAGAGTCTACAAACAAAAGACTACATACGGAAGCAGCGCCAACATCTGCCCCCGTCAAGCCTGAAGCAGCATCAGCTCCTCCTGCTGCCGCTAACCAAAAGTCTATCATCGACCCAAACGACATACCAGCACCAATAGACTTCTTCAACTGGAAACCCGCACCACCAGAACAAAACCCAACAACCAGCCAACCGCCACCTCAAACCACACCCCTCGACGCCCACACAGCAGGCAACACCTATGCTGCCTCCCAAACACACACCCACCACCAACAGCAATCTCACCAACCCCAAACCTCCGCCCCAATAAACCTCTCCCTCGTCGAAGAAGACTCTCCCCTCCCGCACATCTCCCCATCATCCCACAACCGCCACCGCTCCAACTCTATGGCCGTCGGCGGCAAAAACTTGCACATCCCCGTGCGCCCGCCGTCCTTCTCGCTCAATACCATCAACAGCCCGGACGAATCAGCAGATCTGCTATACGAGTACTTCCCACTAGGCCTAGACGACTGGATGCCGCCCGTGGACGCGGTGTACCGGCCGCATGTGGTGCATCACACGAAGCTGCCGAGCGATCCGAGGGATTTGGTTGCCGGGAAGGCGGCGAGGAGTCGGAGGTTGTATAGTGCTGATGTTGTTGGTTGATGATGCATGACCGATCGCATATTCTTTTTGGCGCTTCACAAAAGAGTCGGCAGTGAGATCGACTCGCTGACTGACGAACGATCTTGCTTACGGGAGCTTGCGAGCTTCTGGGGCAGGCAAGCAAGCAAGCATGATGTTTGTATTTTCCAGAGACACATAACGAAACCATGTAACGACCACACACCAAAATTCAAAAGCATTCTTTTGTAGACGAACATACGGAAAGAACCATACGCATGACGGGCTGTCTCTTTCATTTCCCAGATATCTGTTCTTTTTCAATGCCACAAACATTTCCAGCAAAACGTCCTTGACCGACGCAGCCATGTGTATTGCTGCTCTCGGAGCATGGAAGCGTCTCGTCTAGACGTACAGCCTTTATATTTTGCAATGTGTCATGATGTACACCTTCCAATGGCGTTGTAGCAAAGTGGTTAATGCGATTGACTAGAAATCAATTCCCTTCGGGGGCGTAGGTTCGAGTCCTGCCAACGTCGAGATGTTTTTTTTTTGTCTTCT
>Ga0265797_10005744_pt1 | contig 17964 bp, 21 predicted proteins | sample P2T30metagenome_FD_192433 | JGI IMG/M metagenome (GOLD analysis project Ga0265797, IMG submission 192433) | Plant litter microbial communities from East Loma Ridge, Irvine, California - P2 T30 | ecosystem: Environmental > Terrestrial > Plant litter > Unclassified | place: USA: California...
GACCTAGTCCTGGCTTCGCCAATCGGATGTAACCTTGCTGTCGAGACGCTATCTAGTGGCGCAGTTACGGGTATAATCAGGGTGCGGTAGCTGCCCTGGTGATCTTTGTCAGTGCTGTGTCCGGGTGTGGCGTTGCGAACAAGCGTCAGGCATACAAGCATCAAGTGACGCGGGGCTGTCGGGAGTCGATACTACCTGAGTAATTCACTTGCAAGTGAGGATCATAGACTTGGTCTTCTAGAAACACATAGAGGAGATGGCGTAAGTGAGTGGAGTCGGTCCACTACAGGCCCTGCTGTGGATCTAGGCAATCTGACTAGATCTTGGAAGAGTGGAACGGGTCGCCTGAAAGACAGATATGGGTGGTTCACGACGAATACCCATCTCAAAAGATGGTGTGGTGGTCTCGTCTTGAATCGTTACTGTGTTTGGGTTGACTTTCGCTCCGCCTTCCACACATAGCAAAGTGGTCTTCTGAGTGCATGAGCAAGTCTATTCTCTGAAACCAGTCACTTTCACTTTCACTTTGACATGTGAAGGTAAAACAGGTCGCGTGCTTGGTTCGGCGCATGTGCGGCTTCATTCTGCAAAGGCCATGGACGGCCGTCTGCCGCTTTAGATGCGCCTTCGTGAAGATAGTCTCTGCAGTGCTAGGTATTTGTTGTGCTACGCCTGCTTTGGGTTGGTTGCGATAGGCTGTAAACTCCTGGCCCAAGTTGTCGATCCCAGGCACAATGTCGGTGCCTCCGTTACGAGACGTTGTTCGTGGTGCGTTCCGCAAGTTTACGTTCAGACTACCTAGGTAGCTTCCGGATTGTGTATTCTCCGCAATGCAGGGTCGTAAGCCACCAAAACATAAACCAATGACCGTTGCGAACAAATCAGGCCTCCAGACCAAAATGCACCTCATCCATCCGTAGGGTCGTGGGCAAAGTTATAGCAGGGTGAAGCACTGCGCACGAGCACATCGGAGAAAGTGTGGCGAGCCGCCAAGCAGACCTTTGGCGGACTTCCGATGACACGGAGATTTCCATTTTACCGTAGCCAGCCAATGACGATGTTAGCGTACCGACTACCAGCTCACGGATGCTTGCAACAGAAGATCCTGCCGACATGACCGATGGCTCGGCGAGCACATGATCGTCACAAGAATAATCGATTGCCGACAATCCGATCGGCGTTGTGGAGGTGGAGCAATGATCGCTCCAGGGGGTTGAATCCTACCATCCAATATACTGGTAGATGCAACGCTCTTTAGAGCTGACTGTCCCTGGGTATCCACAAAATGGTAATCTACGCGATACCCACCACGGGTGGCTTGATCTATTGCGCCATGGCGTCGCAGGGCGGCTCGATTTTTCCTATCGCTTATCACAAGGTTATCGTTCTGCCAGAGCAGTTGAAATAGAGATTGTGAGACTGCTCAGTACCACTTCGCCAGTGGCCAAATTGGGCGCCGTTACAAAGTATAAAATGGCAGCTTCCATGACAGGTCTATCCCTTCCTTGGTCGTGAATACAGCTCCACTAACTGCGTCGAAAAGGTTTCGTGATTATGCCCTAATCCACCTACCACCGGCAAAATGTAGAAGTCGACACCTACGGCACATATCATAGGACGACTGAGTAAGTTTCATGACATGAGTAGGTTCGGCGAGCTAGTATGGCCTTGCCCGTGCGCTTATCCACTACGGTTTCCAGAGTGAACCCTGCACTCCAAGTCTCTATACCAATATGTCTGCCCATGATCGTCGCAATTAGCTTTTGGGTAGAACTCCTGTGTTCCTCGGAATATAATAACAGCTTCTCGAACATGAAAAGCAATCATCGTTGTCCGTGCACATCGTTGTAAACCACCTTGTCAAAATGCTCCTTCTATCCCTTCGCCGAGTGTATGCTTTTGTACTGCTGGTCAGTGTCCTCTGCTTCACGACGAGCGCTGCCTCCTCGGACGCTGGGGCACTGGATGGATTGAGCCAGATTCCGCTATGCGCCGTAAGATATACACCGCACAAGAGCAAATTTCTTGTAACTGACCATCGCACAGCTGCAATGTATCACGGAAAACGTGCCTGCCATTGGCTGTGGGCTTGTTGACTTGGAGTGCCAATGCAATTCTAAGAACTCGACCAAGATCCTGCAACCGTGTTTGGAAAGGGAATGCACTTACGATGAGACTTTCGGTATGTTTATCGCAGTGATCGGAGGTAACAACACTAATGTCTTTGCAGCTACGCTCCGCGCCCAAGCCTCTATTTGCAATAGGCCGCACAACAACCTGGCGACCCCCATTCGAATCGTGGCATACGTGAGTGGCATCATACCAATCATCGTGATTGTAATGCGCTTTGGTTCCCGATATGTTGGCGGTAACAAGCTTTGGTGGGACGATTGGCTCCATCTCATAGCAGTCGTAAGTGTTCGATAGAGAGGCTAGTTTTGTCTTACTTACAGTCTCGCAGATTCTGGTCATCCCTATGACTGTTGCCCTCTTATTGAACCTCAAAGCAGGACTCGGCTATCACATATGGGATCTGACGTATCAACGCGTCGTGTCAATTGGAAGATGGAGTATGTATTCATCTGCCAACTCTGTTAACAGCGTACTGACTATAGACAGCCTATATTGCCACCATGTTCTGGGGTGTCGAATTGCTCCTTATAAAGTACAGCATCCTCTGTCTATATATCCGCATCTTTCCGAACCTCTGGCTGAAGCGGGCGGTCTACGCCTTTATGGTCTTCACGGCTCTATTCACCATTCCCCTAATCTTTCTGGCTGCCTTCCAATGCATTCCAGTCCACGCTATATGGGACCTCCAAGGGCAGGGAACTGCGAAATGCATCGACTATATCGCCGTCTTGAGACTGACGGTTGTATACGAAATCATCGCCGAGACTATTCTCTTCAGTCTTCCTATTCCGATCGTATGGAAGCTGCAGATGCAGACTACAAAGAAGATTCAGTTACTCGTCTTCTTTAGCCTTGGTATCTGGTAAGTCTTGTCTTCAACACGTTCGATTCGTGTAACCTAACTCTTCTAAAGTGTTATTGTCATGTCCATCATACGCCTACCGTTCCTACCAGGTGTTGTCGACACTACCGATCCAACCTACACAGTGGCAGGCACATCCATCACCGGTTTCATATCCAGCGGAGTCGCACATATATGCGCTGCCGTCCCCACCATCAGGAACTTGATACGCTTCGTCCAGAACGGGTTCAAAATGCCTACGAAGGATTCTTCAAGCTACGCTCCAAACCCCAGCACTTACAACTCCACGAGCAAACGAAGCTACAAGTCATTGGAGGACAAGAAAAATGGCTTTATCACAGCACAACAGCGAAGCAAAGCCTCATTTCGCGATACAAAGGACCCATATCGCCTATCTGCAATTATGGATGTCGAAGAAGATGGTAGAGTCGTGGAGCTACGTGCGATGGACTCCCCAACTCATGCTGATGCATTGGATGACGAGGAACGGGGTGAAAAACAAGGGAAGGGTGGGTTGGCTTTGCGCGTGGAGGAACAGCTTCCCACTATTGTTCGCGAATCTCCGTCGCCAGGGTTGGAAGACTCGGCGTCTCAGAGGTCTATACTTCACCAACATTCCTATGCATAAAATTAGAAGGGAAACGTTTAATGATATTCATGCCATTCAAGAAAAGTGTTTCACCACTGAACGTGCCTTCTTGAGAGTTGCAACAGTAGGTGCGGCTTCAGCGGTGCACGCGGTGTGCTTGGACAAGGTCAAGCTATCCACTTCACTTTTCGTAGCATACAACGATGAGTTTGGAGGCACAGTATCTTCGGATCTTCGACAGGAGCAGCTTGTGCAGGGACAGGCGACGTTTTGTTTGGGTACCGTGCCGTTTGGAGAACTATAGGCAGGGTCTCAACGTTGCCCGTCCGCGGCTCAAGTAACGTCAATGGAAGCGGTAAGCACAACCCTGTCTTCAAACAAGCCACGATCTGTTGCTAGTAATACATAATAGCGAGCTGGACTGCAAGGTGACGACGTATAAGCGGATTTGATTAATTCGACGGCAAGACAGCTTCCCACAAAAGCCGTTGCGCAGCCTTATGAGTGTTGCCCTTCTATGGTAGGGCACAGTAGAGCAACGTTGCCCCACCGTCGTCGGTTCCGATGGCAAAAGAAGCAACAATGCCCCCCAATACAGATATTCCCTTGCCATTGCTGTCTTCCATTAATCCAATTTACAATCCTCTTTCACACTCTGCAGAGCCTCTTCAGCTGTCGTTAGCATGTCTAGAAATATTTCTAATCCCGACTTCATTAATGGCAATGGCTTCTCATCGTCTTCCGACAGCGACTTTGACGAAGAGTTCGCTCCTCAAGCTTATCCCACTACCACCATCTATGAACGATCTACGATCTACGCACCTCCTTTAGCGTCAAATGCCGCACCTTACGAGACTATCGTAGATAATATCGTATTGTCCGCCACTGGTACGCAACTTGATGTATCCATGGACTTCGACATCAACGTCGACGAGCAGCTTGTCGACACTAGTGGATTATGGGTCCTTCCACTGTCGGGTGTCATGGCATTGGGTCATGATGCGGACTCGTCGAATTTCATCGTAGAGTAAGTATCTTTCAGCTTTCATGGCGCATCGTGCGAGATATGCGAGGTAAGATGCATGTTTTTTTATCATGATATAATTCGACTAACATAGCGGATATTCACGCTGGAGGTAAGTTCAGTCACGGTAAGTCGATTCACGCAGTTCTATGAACATCGCAGCTTGTCCACCAGGACCCATGCGTAGATGCAAGATCTACGTTTGGGCGTTCGGCAACACCGCGGTGTGGTAGTCTTGGAAGGGTAAGAGGGGAAGGGGGTTTAGGCCTGAGGATTGAGGGATGAGGGATAAGGGTTGAGGGACGAGGAATAGGGTTGATGGAAAATAGGGACCCTGGGGCACTCGTGTGAGTGCATCAGGTGTCCCAACATACGCCAACGACAACCGACTAGGAAATACAGAGAGAGCCCCCTTGTCCTAGGGGGTGGAATAGAACCATCGCTCCATAGGTTGTACAACCGAAGTGGAGGGGGGTTGAGCGTCGTTGATGAATGAAGCCTAAGAACCCAATCGACACAAGATCTTGTAGACCGCACATGATCTCCTGCCTGTTTCCCTGAATCTGAAATGAGTGCCAACCATTTCGATAGATTCGAGTGATAAAATATCGTCGACATAAGCCTGTGTGATGGTCTTGGTGGACGTTTACGAATGATCGAATCTGGTGGGGTAGTACGCGTTGCTTGCAACCCGACGGCCCCACTCAAGTTTAAGATCGAAAAGACGCGGGGATAAATCCCCCAGGACTAAAGTTCTGGAGAAGTGTAGCGCAGTTCCACTTCATTCGCTCATTCTGCTGTGGCGGAGCGCTGGTGGTTGGCCTTCCGACATGCTGCGATGCTCCGGACCTGCTAACATATCGACCTGGAATTGAGATTGCGACAGTCTTGCTTGCATTAAAATATCTCAGCGCCAACAAGTAGACATCCCAATATTGCGTATACTGACGGGCTGACAGGCCTAACCTTGTCAACTCCTTCGCTTCGGGGGTCGAATACCGGCCGGACGTTCTTCGCCAGCACCAATACCAGACGAGCGGTCTTCATATGCCTCTCCATCCCCAGTATATCCCAAACACCTATGTTCAGCCCATGGCTCAGGTTGCCGTCCCTGCGAGCCAGCCACCACGTCCCCGGAGGCACGTTTGCACCGTCGCATCCTGCCGCGGCGCATCATTTGGTCGCGCGCACGAACTGCGAAGGCACAATGCCTCCAGGCATGATTTCGACAACCCGCGCTTTTGGTGCCCGATCGGTGGGTGCGAGAGGAGCAGGAAAGACGGCGGACGCGGTTTCCCACGCAAGGACAAGATGGTAGATCATCTAATGAGGGTTCATGGCGACAAGGTCAGTTCTGCATCGTAAGAAGACTGGGGATGGTCTATTTTCCGCTTCGATCGAGATTCGGTGCCCGTCGTTGGCATTTGTGGGCGAGTGCCTATCAGCAGTTATTAGGGGACGTAGGAGCCGCAGGCTCCAGATCGTGGAAGAGCAACACAACATTCACGAAGGCGTCGCGTCAAGACTGAGTGCAAGAGTGCTGGGGCACAGTTCCTCGCTTCCAATTCGCGACATACTGCATCCCGAGATGACAATGTGATGTGATTGATGATGCTGATGGTTTCGCGGACTGGAAACCCGCTACGGGAGCGACGCCCAAAGCTCCTTGCGATCCCCACTATTACGTCACGCTTGACTAGTCCGCCTTTGATTCGCACCTTCCAAATCTCCCACTCTACATAAGAGCGTTAAACCCAGACCTTCTGAAAGCTTTTGGCATCTTGCTGCCAACGAGCCTGGGAGACCAGTTTGGTTTCGTGGTTCGTCAGGTCTCAGGCTATGCATGTCTTGGCTGTAAGCTGAAGAGCGGGGTCTCGACACACCATTTGCGAGTGGCACCTTATTATCCTAGCAATCCTTGTGAGCAGACGCTCGAACTGGAGTACATCAAAGCCATAATCTGCATATGCCAGAAACCGGAACGTACGCCTCCTCTTAGATGTACGCGGTATATATGCTCTATCACAATCGATGCTAGGGATGGCTGATATCAGAAGTCTTGGAACATCCCCAATGCCTTGCAAGAGCTTGGCTGCGATTCCGCCCCCATCTTATCGCTGGTAATCGTTTGGCCGGAAACCGATTACAGAGATTTCACCGACGCGCGAGGCTGAAAACACTTTGGGGCGAGGCTGCATGATGGCGTCGAGTGTTTGATGATGATACGCTCAGCCTACATGAAGCTGGCCGAATCGCATGCTAGTGATATGCGCTGACGGAGGGGGTGTCGGTAGAGGGGGGAACAAGTAGTATGGCTGCTCCCTAAGGTGTGTCTTTCCGATCCAGATCCCACTACCACTGAACGCTACATTGATTTGAGCATGGAAACAGATGTTAATGAATTGATAGAGAGCTTCGGTCTCGAAGAGGGTATGATCTATCCAATCACATGGTGGCCACTGTGTATACTGATGAAGCTTCCAGAGACTAGAAGAGCACTTCTCCATGTTAGAAGTGCCCAGAGTCATACACACGTGGCAGGAGACGTATTCGACAGCGTGTTGAAACTTGACATTAGGCTCAAGAACATCAAACTAATCTCTCTGGATACTCTTAAGGCAGAGATAGAGGATGCAGGTGGACTCACGTCGTACTGGGATCGATTAGACCTTGTGGTCAATGCCCGAGGTCGCTTCGCCGACGAGGTCCAAGCCGTAAAATCGGCGATACTAGCAGTCATTCTTCGAGTCCTTGGAAGTTCGACTGAAATCGCCGATTGGTTAAAATCAGAGATCAACAAAGAATACTTGAACAGAGACGGCAGTCTGCTATTTCGGGCTGTCGCATCGGGTGTTCCTGAAACCGTTGATTGCTTGCTAGTTCATGGAGCAGATTTACTGAGATTGGACAGAGCGGCCTTCCACGAAAGCCATAGAATTGACACGCAAATCCTGGTAACTCTGCATATTTTCTTGCGGTTACTTCCCGAGAGTATTTACATCAAAGCCTCTCCTTCCGCAGTTCGCGCTTGGACGAGTGAAGTATGGACAAAAACGATCACGCCTTTCAGGCTTCTACAGAATCATGGAGTAACCCGCCTTGGTCCCGAAAATGTCCAAGCATCTGAATTGACCTGGATCCATGTTCCAAGAAACAACGTGAGTATGCGTCGCTTGTTCATCGGGGACAACCTAGCTAAGCTCGACAGATTGTATTCATATTGGTATGATAAGCCTTCTGCTCTCCGGATAAGCTAACCGGCCATTGAAGAACATCATACAAATACTTATATTAAGATCGACAGAGGCCATAGCGGACGTTATTATTATCTCACTTCAACCCCCGTTTTTTCTTACCCTTGCGTATTTGGAGCCGTCTTATCAATCAAGCGATCTCCGGGATCTCAGAGTGGTATGAGAAGAGCTAGTTCCATTCCACCTCTATCATCTAGGCAACTTACAGATATCGTAGGCAGGCTCGGGTGACACACATGTGGCAAAATTTTCAGCTATTGTGGTTAGTATTCGTGCTTTCTTTTGCGTGTTCTGACGCTAACATTTGTAGTTCCCATATCTAGTGCTTACAACCGCTGACCAACAACAGAAAGCCAGAGAAAAGCACAAGATTCTCGAAGCCAAGTTAAGCCAGTCACAGCTCATATATCGCACTTATGGTCTCGACTTTCTAGAACGCACCTTGGACGAGGCTTACTATCCAGGGCTCTCTCCTGAAGCCCTGGATGAACGGAATCGAGATCAAGTAGTCTCACAGAGGAATGATACTTTCGCGTCTTATGACGAGCGAGAGAGGCAAGGCAAAAAGATTGATGGGAAGTCATTCATCCTCATGGTGCCACAGCTCTGGCTGTACAGGTTGGGTGGAGTCGTTGTATCCTCTTACACTATGCCGCATGGCACTGGATACGCACTTGATGGTTACGATAATGAGGAAACATTCCTCGGCAGGGGTGGAGCATGGCCCCTACAAGAGAATCAGCCACTAGGTCCAGAAGCTCACCTCGGCTTGATCATGACTGGGTTCATTGACAGATTTGGCGAACACTGCATTTCTAATGACGTTAAATACCCACCCCCGCTAGATCTGTTCGAGAACAGAGTTGTTGGGATTTTGTCAGAAGTGACAGATTACGTTAAGAAGGTTCCCGGCGATGAATCGAGTATCAATGGGCTTGAGTATCGCCGCGAGAAATACTTCATACACGTAATATCTGACGTGCGCAGCGAGCTTGCTATGATAAAGCACGTTCTCGAGCAACAGGATCACGTCCTGATGCAATTCCTCAGAGACAGCTTCGATGCAAACGTAGAACCACCTTTACCATATTGGACACTGATCAAAGCCTCCCAAGAAACCATTCACCGGTACATGAGAAGAGTAGAGAAAATCGATGGCGATGCAGACAGAATTGAGAAGAACATACAGGACATGCTCAACTTGAAGCGCACACACGCTAGTATTAGAGACGCACACAGCAGTCTTATCCTGAGTACTGCTGTTATCGGCTTTACTGTCATTACGATCGTCTTCACGCCACTCGCATTTCTCACGGCACTCTTCGCTCTCAAGATTGACGGATTCGAGAGACTTCAAATCTCTGGTAGTGATGGCGTTTTCCATAGCGGCAAGATTGGCGGCATATTCGGTAAGCAGACCTTGATCTTCTGCACAAGTATGGAGTACATGGATGCTTGGTTGAATCCTATATAAGTATTAGAAAAGACATTTACTAACTCTCGATAGTGAGCACTGAGATTTTGACGCTAGTTTTGACAGGCATCGCAGTTTGGCTAGCGTTCAAGTACATAAATCGCGACCAAGAACGTTCCTTGAAAGAGAAGACAGTCGCTTGGCTAAACGGCTTTGTTACTAGGCATGTGAGTGCCTTGACCTGGCCTATAACTCTCATCCTCTGGTCGAAAGGGCCAAAGCGCGCGAAAGTACCGGATCTAGAATCACCAAGGCAGAACGAGCTTCAGGGATCAACCCAAATGTCCGCGGAGACTCCCAACCCAGCAACCGTACTACAGACACCGCGGGCACAAGATGAAGCCACACCAATTCGCAATGCGAGTGCCGCGACCTGGCCCATGGGTCTTAAAGCCCAATTGAAACATCTTCGCAGCACAGAACGCACGAAAACCCTAGATCTGGAATCGTTAAGGCAGTTTAAGCTTCAGGGAGCAACCGCAAGTTTATCGAAGAATCCTAGCCTGGCAACTGCACCACGCAGGGCGAGTACAGGATGAAGTCACATCGATTCACAACCTTTGAGAGTACTACCGAAGGCTAGGTGGTGCAATAGTGTGCCAGCGCGACGTGTTAGACTATGTTTAGCAAAAGCTCTCAGTAGTTCAAGAGTCTCGTCTGTAAATTTATTTCCTTCTATCCTGATTCCAATTACTAGGTCGAGAGAGCGCTGACGCTATTTGCCTATTAATTTATATTTGATTTATAGACCTGATCAAGAGCTTAACACACGAGAAGGAAATCGAGAGTGCTTATCGAGATTTCTTTTAATAGTAGGCAGAGCTCTTGCCTAAGTTGTAAGTAGCAAGGAAGTAATAAAGTCTATAAACTAGCTTAGAGATACGATAGAAGATACGATAGGAGATACAACAAGGATGTGAACAAGCCATATGTTAGCCTACTTAGGTACCTGTGTGTTCTTTTGTGTCCCCTCATCTTGGCGTCCTCCATCGTCCTCGCAATACAAATGTTCCAGCCGTGCGACCCAATCTTTGACGAGTATCGGTTCTTCGTTGCCCACCTGAATGTGGTCTGCATCAACAGCTTTTGCGGCATTTCCGTCCCAGCTCGGCACATGGACGAAATCATGGTCGTGTCTACACACACGCCAGCTTAGTTCCTGAGCTTGCAATTTCTTTAAGCACTTTTCATCGAACGCCACATCTACGCACTCCCGGCACCAGTACATGTCGGTTGCATAAGTCCATGTATGGCCGCATTCCCCGTCGCACACATAATTAAGTGGGCCATAGCGGTGGGGATCGTCCGAATCATCTGAATCCGAACTGGATCGGCTTAGAGCATCCGAGTCGTCGGCACCATCTGGGGCGCTCGATGTGTCGTGCGCACGATCGTGCGGGCCAATTTTCATCCAAGCTGCAAGTGCGTTTTCTTGATCTATCGGCAAGAGTACTTCTGCAAGCAACTGGTAACCATACCAGTCGTTGCCCTTGTCCTGGTCCTCCAAGAAGACGAGAGCCTGGCGCACGTACTCTTTCACCCATTCCTTGACGTCGGCTTTCCTGTGCTCACTCTCCTGACAGATTCTCGCGACCAGCAGATCCTCTTGTTTCCCCAGAATCTCTTTTCGACCCTCTTGTAGCCGTTTGAAGCGGTTCAGACACTCTTCGACGCTGTCGCAGTCCCAATTGGAATTCTTGCACACCGTCAAAAGCGCCTCGGTCAGCTTCCGCGCGGACCTTGATCTGATCCAATCGATTGACGTGCCACCAGAAGGATCAGGTTCGCTGACGTTGCTTTGCCAAAGGTCGATAGCACGGAGGATGCTTCCACCATCAGGGATGCTATAGTATAGTACAAGGCCGTGGTAGTAACGGATATACATGCGCTCACATATCTCATCAGATGCAGTGAGCGTGCAGGCTTCCTTGAACGCTGAATCAATCATTTGCGTAAGTTCGGAAATATGGGTCCCATCGGAGTGCGTTTTGACGGCAAAGGCGATTTGATGATGAAGGTCGTACGATTCTGAACAGTAGTGCAACAGCTTTGCTAGGCTGTTATGGCCTTCTTCGTCGGAAGTCTTGGACAGATCCTTCAGATAGTCTGTGACGGCCACGTACTGCTTGGTATCTGATAGGAGTTTGATTAATATCCTCATGGCGTTGTAAGCGTGCGGTGCTATTTTCAGGAGTTCTCGACAGTCATCGATAGCCTCCTTCGGATCGTCCAATGTCTCACTGTAAGTCTCCGCCTGCTTCAGCATGTTTCCCCATGTCTCCTTGTAAGTTGTAGAGAACGATGGAATATCTCTCTGTACATCCCGCAACAAGTTCCTCAGAGGTAGCATGGCGTGCTTATACCCATCTGGCTGATTCGATGCGTGCAACGTTCTGATTGAACACCAACTAGCCCTCCAGTAGGTAGGGTCAGCGTCGAGAGCGCTATTGCAGTAGCGTTGAGCCTCCGCATAGTGCAAGTAGTACAGCATTGTCTCTGCTCTCCGCGTAAGCTCCGCCTTGTCCGACTCAGTAGAGCCAATTAGCTTTCTGGCCCATTGCACGACTTCCTCGATATCCTCGGGCTTACACGCAAGATCGGGATTTGCTTCGTTATGCTATGTGGATTGAATTAGTACCTGCTTATGCTTTTACGAGAAAGGAGAACTTTGTACCTTTACGTAGTAACTTCTCGTCCATTCAAAAGCCGGCACAATGTCCCAATCCTCTACCTGAAGCCAACGTCTAATCATGAAAGCGGTGGCTTCCTTGAGCACACTCCGAACGCTCGTGTCGAGGGGTTCTTTTTTGCCCCTCTCGCTGACTGCCATGGTCTCTCGAATGAAGCTGTCTTCGAACAACTTCAGAATATTCAGTACTGTCGAGTCATCATCCAGCCACAACTCACGCAAACTACTTAAGTCATACTTATCCCCTGCAAACAACCATGTCTTTAGATACTCTTCCTTCGTTAGCATGTAATAGAGATGCGTGCCAAGATCCTCTTTCCTAGCAGAATCTGCACCTTCTAGGTTTGCTGACGCCAATTCCTTTAGATGCTCAGGAAGTCGCTTGATAGCATAATCGTGCAGAGCATTTGAACTTCTCTCTGGATTGTCCGAATCGCTGTGTAACCCGTCTCCAAGAGCTTTCAGACAACTCACAACGATTCTCATGTGTCCGTCAATAGGGTTGAATAAGATCCTTGGTCCTGTATGCAGACCCCTCTTACTCTTGAAGAACTCGTCGAAATTGAAACGTCCGTAAAGGTCAGGTCCACACGCTTGGCGCACAATATTCTCGATGACAAGGACCTCTGAGGGATGGAGTTGCGTCGTATGAGAAGGACTCTTTGGCACCTCTTCAACAAGCGAACTCATTGGAGCAAGAGCAGAACAGTTCTCCGATTTCCTAAAGTGCTCCAAGGTATCGTTCGACATAACATATCCATCTGAAATTTCCAGCAAAGGAAAGGGATACTTCCTGAGGAGGTGGTCTTCGTAAGAGCTATCGAGTTCCTCCTGACGCTTCAAAGAAAGCACAGCCATGATCTGCCGAACACTTGGCCAATATTCCGGTAAGACGATCCACGGCAAGATCTCATTGAACTCCTCCAACGACTCGGGATCCAGCTTATTGTCAAGCTTAAGAATAGCACTCGCCACAGTGCTTACTTCTTCTATGGTCTTCTGAATCTCCTCAAGGCTAACCAGGACCTTTATCTTGTTTAGCTTTCCATTGAGAATTGAGAAGTCCTTTGAGCGATCCAAGAGATCTTGGACGATTGTGTTGCGAGAGCGTTCGAGCCGACCGTTCTTTGGCCATTTGTTTGCGTCCAATTTCCTATTGATGAAGGATGTGATATCTGGCGTATTCTTCTCGGAAGTCGTAATTCTGACCCACGCTCTCCTGATAGAGGAAGCAACATCGTCCAGCACCGGCGTAGTACCCGTCAGGAAAAGCTTGACGCGCAGCACGTCACTCTTCTGATTAGTTATCATCTTTGCAATCGTGCTGAAAGATTTGGAGATATGCTCGTCAATGTGATTGATCCCGTCAAGGATGAGAAAGAAAGTTGACGTCGCTCCGCTTGTCTTCTTTTTGGCGTACCGTTCGAAAGTATCCTTCCAGAGCTTGATAGGTTCCTGAGAGAGCCCCGTCGGCTCCTTGCAGACATCGGCGAGAAATTTTAAAAAAGCAGGATTGTTCTCAGTTAACTGCAACAACCAAGAAGCAAGGATACTTCGTACAGAATCGCCTTTAGCGTTCTTTTGGTTCTTATCGCAGAAATAGAATGCAACATGCTGCCGCGCCCTTCCTGTTGTGTTCCGGTACTTCTTCTGCATCGTATCGATTACCCTCGCGGAAAGATACGTTTTGCCATGAGAGTCGGGAGCTTCGAGTGTGATCGTAGGCGACGCGATTTTTTCTGTACTTGACCATCTCTGAAACAAAGGATCCGCAATCAACCAATCACCTGTACCATCGGCACAATCTTCCAGGCAGGTGTCGCACGTTGTCTTCCAATAAAGCTCCTGGTCATTGATGTGCAATGCGTCTCTTATGGATTTTCGCCATGCTTTCTCATTAGTTGCCTTGTTGTTGCTTTCCACAAGGGTGTTTACTCCTGCTTCTATATTTTGGGTGCTGTGTAGAGTCTTGGCGATGCTAAAGCCCATCTCCGCTAACGAGAGATCATCGATCCTTTGGAGCAGATCTTTGAACTCGGTGTCCTTGCCAGCCACGAAGAGGCTTATGGCTGTTTTGATCTTTTCGCGCTTCTTGTTTCTTGATAATCTCGCAGCGACCACGCAGATCTTGACGAAGCAACCGAGCAACTCTCGGAGGATCCTGCTCATGCCATCTTCCGGTTCGACTGTGGGCAGCTTTTGCTGGGAATGCACATGAAAACGGTCCAAGACGTAAGAAATCCGTTCGAATAAAGCAGAAAGATCTGCGAAATGCTCGTGGTACAATTGCGCCGTGTTGAGGGCATGACACACTGCAGTGAAGCAGATCTGGCTTGGAGGGAAGGCCTTCACGATCATAGTAGTCAGCACTTGCACCACGCTGTGAGAGTAACGATTTCATACCGCAGAGGCTACTTGTGCCAGAAGGCCACCAACTGGCTGGAGGTATCCCAGTATCTTCTCAGTGTGGTTCTTTGTCTGTTCACTATCTGTTCTGAGGTCCTCTGATAACGACTTCGCATTGAGCTGTTGTAATACCTCCTGTGGAGTTGGCAGTGGCAGTATAGGTATCCAATACTTGGTAGATTGATCCTCGCTATCGTCTTGCTTGTGAACGCGTTGGAACTGATTTGGTCAGTTTCTGTATCATTCATAAGAGTAAGCTGACTTTGCCTTGATGGTCATGCCAAAGAATTTATAGACACCTTCCTCAGATATTTCTTGTTGAATCGAATCCATCAATTGCTTTGAAGCATCGTCCCATAATTTCTTCATGTGTGGGTCTCCTTCCTCAGTGGGCAGCGTGGCAGACTTGCTCATATCAATGGATTCCCCAGAGGCAACTGGTATTTCGTCCGTCTTAGGTCGGAGCTCGGATGGGTGAGTTCGTGCCGGCTGGTTGAGGGTCGTGCCCTGCAGCGCCGTTGATCCAGTTGTTTCTCCATCTGTTCTAGGTTTGAGCTCAGCCGAGGGAACTTGCGCCGGTTGATCGGGTACGTTGTCCTGCAGCACCTTTGAGCCCGCCGGGGACGCGCTTTGGTTGATAGGAGGCGGGTTGAGTTGGCGGGCTTGCTCGACACCCTCATGATTTGCACTTCGCTCGACTGGAAAAGCAGGCACGGCACCTTGCGCAACTCTAATCCCAGGTCCGAGGTGACTTTCGGTGCTCTCTTTGGATGCGCCCTTGGGCCTTCGGTGTCGGAATTTGGTAGTGATCTTGCGGAAGGCGTTCATGATGACCAACTTGTATGAGGTTTGCGTGATGTGTGTTGAGTTGAACGCCTGCCCAGTACCGCAAGGCGAAGAGTAGATATCAAGAGCATACAGATTGTCATAGACGTAGGAGGGTTGTGCCGAGTTGCCGTAATCGTTGTAGGATGTACTGTGTACCAGGCCTCTGGTATCACCTCCCGAGGCATCTTAAGGTCCACAACCTCGCCTTTCTACATGGGCGATGCCTGCTGTGGCTTATTGGGCTTATCTTGTGCATCAACATTACTTCTCTCATCTCTTGAACGATTCAGTACCACCAGTAGGCAAAAGCGCAGGTCTGATCTTGGCGCATATGCAGGTGATGGCGAGGCCCGAAGCTCCCCACGTATGCGCGGGCAAGTAATTACGAGGGTTCAGACAATACAAGCTTTCGCTGGGTGTCAAGAAGTATAGGTTTGCATCTGCTTGGCTGTGTAATACGAAGATGCAGGGTGCTGCTCCAATGGTTGTTCTTGTTTAGCGAAAGGATTTGATGAGCTGGCGTTCTAGGTCCCCGACAAAAGCAAATATTTGGAAAGGAACCATCTCATTGATAGAAGCTCTCGGATCCTTACCCACATGCCCTCGGAGATGTACTTACAGAGGCCAGAAAGCGGGATCGGCACGTCCCGTTCGGCGGTGCCATGTTCCTTCTTGATCAATCTTGAGGCCGCCTTCACGTAGCGGTGCCATATCATCTGGGCATTATTCCACCTAGGTAGCACCCAGGCAGAACAGGCCCCCGTTTGGTGTCTGCACGCTGCACATTATGCATTGTCACTTGCATTGTCGGGATGTTGGGTAAGCTTAAGGATGTGGAGGGACCTGGAGCGAGACGTGCATTGGCCCTCAAGACACAGCACAGCGCTTAAGGCTCGACAGAGGCGCTGTATGCTCGCGCACAATGAACGCCACGAACGAATTGCTTGAGCTGCCAAGAAGCACTATCATGCATCGGCATTAGTAACTACATGAAACATGCCGTCATACAATCATATCGCAGTAATGGGGGTATATCAACAATAATCCACCCGCATACAGTCATTCTGTCAGCCATTCCCATTACTCATCTCCTCCTGCCTATCATGTCACGCCACCTTTCCCATATAACCATATCTCTCTCTGAGCCCTATCAACGTATCATAACCGACAGGGTCAGATGCACATGCGTCCGACTCCTAGCCGACCACCACCATGACCTTGGGTTTCTTACCAGGCCGCTCGCGATCTTCTTTGACGACTCTCGTGTGTTCCCGGATCTCGTCATCAATGTCGTCTTCGTGTTCGTCTTCGTCTTCTTGATCATCATCCAGATCGATAACGTGCGTGCGTTTCCGGGAGGGACCGCCGTCGCTAACTGTAGAAGGGCTGCTCCCACAATCGTCTAGTACTTCTGGTGCGCTAGATCTCAAAGGCAACGTTGGTGCCATGAATCTACGGAGTCCTTTCTCGTTGACCAGTGCAGGCTTTGCTTCACCGTTTGCCACGCCATCAAGAACCCGGAGCTGTCTGCGGAGGTCTTTGACGTCGCGGTCTGGGTCGAATCTTGAGACCTCGCAGCCGTTGACAAACTTCAGGTTCAGCGCGTCAGCGCGGTTGTCGCCCCAGTACCATGTAGCACCAGGCTCTTTCGCTATGCGGTGGTCGTGCTTTCGTGAAAAAGCCCGGGCTTCTACTACAGCTTGTCGGCCAACATCGAGTGTTGGAAAATCGCCATAATCGGACTTGAGGAAGTATGCCATGGGATCCCGCTCGTACAAGCGGCCGAGGACGCGGGAGTAAGGGATCGTGAGTTCCTTGTCTGCTGGGTGTAGTGGAAACCATTCCGCATAGTCAAGTGCTACACGCGGAGCTGCGAAAGTGAAGATACGAAGTTAGCGCATAGCTTGTGCATTTCGTATAGTCAAAACTTGCCTTCAACGTTTTGCTCGGTGACCCAAAGCTTGTTGCCGCGTGAGCTATCGCTCGTATAGGCAGATCCATATATCCAAACTTCTGAGTTGTATGGTCTTCCTTCATCGTAGTCGTTGGCGGACGCTTTGTCGAGATTGGTCCATTTCAGTCGGATAGACTTGATGCTCAAGACGTCGGTACACTTAGACTGGCGCTTGTTGGGTAACAGGCGGACGGTGTCACCAACACCAAGCATTTCAGCGCCGATGTAGATGCTATGGCAATAGATGCTTGTGTTTGGCCAAGTCCCACGGAAGCGGTGCTTACCCACAAGAGAGAGCGTTGATGACAGAGCTAAGGCGTTCTTAATGCTAACGTGCCAATTCTCTTGAGGGATGCGGCGCAACAGATCACCCCAAAGGACGAATGGGCGTATTTGTCGTAGCGGTACATACTTGTGCCTGAAGTTGAGTTTACGGAGTCAGTGTTTGTCTCACATGCATTTCGTACAGGGACACTCCTTACTGTTTAGAAAGAGATTTGTTCACGTTGTTTGGGTCTGGAATCGGCTCAACCCGCACGCCCGTGTTCGACACATTCTGTTGCTGATCAGAATCGACAAGGTCGGCGATCGTAGTACCAGTGGCGGCCTCAGTGACAAGACCGGCCTCCCACTGCGGAGCACCCAGGTTCTTCTCACGACGCTCATCGTACATTCGGAATTCTTTCGTGTCGGTTTCGTCTCGGACTAGATCAACACCGTCGGGCATGTCGCGAATATACAAGACAATGTC
>Ga0265797_10005746_pt1 | contig 17957 bp, 8 predicted proteins | sample P2T30metagenome_FD_192433 | JGI IMG/M metagenome (GOLD analysis project Ga0265797, IMG submission 192433) | Plant litter microbial communities from East Loma Ridge, Irvine, California - P2 T30 | ecosystem: Environmental > Terrestrial > Plant litter > Unclassified | place: USA: California...
GGCTTATTCTGTATCTTCTGCGATGCCTCGGCTAACCGGAGTGGCTAGGCGCTGCGCTGGCATTCTGCCTCCAAAATAGCGACTGCATCATGGTCGACCGACACACGCCCGGCGAATGTCTGCGCCCGCCCCTCAAATACACCCTCCCCACCCAGTGCCAGCAGCTGCAAAAGGGCTACGCCGAGTGCAAAAAGGGCATGATTGACATGCGCAAGCGCTTCCGCGGCAACCGGCCCATTGCCGTCCCCGGCCAACTCGAGACGGGTGCATTTGGCCAGGGCCGCTCCGAGGCGGACGAGAAGGCGGGCACCATGGAGGAGAAGGGATACATGCTCTACGCGGGGCGGCCGTACAAGGACGTCAAGGAGACCAAGGGCGATGAAGATCCAGAGAACAAGGGCCTGGACCGGTAGTGCTGGTCCACGGCACACGACAGCATAGATTGGCGTTTGGGTATCACGAAGGGGGACCCCATCCCCCCTCTGAATAGCAAGCCTGTACATTACGCATACTAGCGATATATCACGAATCCCTGGGTATGATGAGACGAACAACTGCAACCCTTCCTTGACTAGCTCGCTCTCTAGATGGCAAAAACATACGATCGATCGAAACACTCGTCCCACCCCGCAATCCCGCTCTCCCAGTATCTCCTCAAGACCGAGCACACTTTGAGCGGACAACTCGTCCCCAGCGTTCTGCTCAGATCCTCCAAGCTCGCCTCGATCCAGTTGCGCGTCCCTTCCCCGCGATGCATAGCTTCTACACCCGCGACGATCAGCGGCCAGACCATAAACTTAGCCATGCGCGGGACTTTGAGTGCGGTACCGAGGTTGCTGAGTAGGACGTCGCCATAAGCTGTTTGGCTCTCGAGCAGTGAAGGCGTAGTCGGGAGGACCATGAGCAGGCAAAGGGACAAGGTGGCGTAGAGCGCGACGGCGGATTTGTACACCAGGCCAACAGTCAGCCATTCGGTGCAGAAGGTGCCAGCTCGCGCCCAGTCCTCGACTGAGAACGCATCGATGCGGCCGAGGACGTCATAAGCTTCGAATGCATGCTCCAGGTTGAAATCACACAGCTGTATTGCTGCAGACGCTTTCGCGCGTAGCTGATTCGTCCGCAATATCTCAGTGAAGAGCTCTCGCGGACAGAGTGTGTACGGGAAGATGAGACTGTACACGTCGGTTATGTCTTCCGTCATTTCCTCTGCAGTGTTGCTGATGTCGACTTGGTCCCATGATGGACTGCACGTGTTGGAAAGAGACACGATACTGATCATATGAGTAGGTTTTCAATAAAGGGCAAAGAGACGTACACTAGGTAGAGCACCATCGACGGGATCAAGTACGGGGCTTCCTTCATGAGCTGCTTAGGTCCACCCCTTAGGTCGACTATCCGCTTCATGGCATTCACATGTGAACGTCCATCCGCAAAGGTGGGGTTTTGGAGCTAGAGGTACGTATCAGTACATGACTTCAAGTTTCGCATTCCAAACGCGCTCGCATACCTCCAAGCACATGAACATGAGAATCGTAGTGATGGTCATGTCTGAACACCTTGTCTTGTCCTGAGCAATGTGCTGACTCAATGCTCGCAGTGCTGCCCCGCGATGTTGGCATACTTTTGTCCGCGCTATCACCGCTGTATGACTTGCCCCTAGTGGTAGACTGTGGATGAAATGGTTGAGTGACAGGCAGACTAGCGCATGATGTATGGACGGCGTAAGCAAATGCAAGATTTGTGGGGGGAAGAGTACGAGGGCGGGGTTGGGTGCCAGTTCTTGGGATGCCTCGTATTGTGGGTGTATCCGTACATTGTCTGGTAGCGTCAGCCGTCGGTCACGCATGTCGCTTCAAAGCGCGCCCCATGTTTCGGGGCGATAGAGAGAGCCACTCACAGTATTGAACGGCTTGTATCACTTCTGATGTTTCGTCCATGAGATCATCATAGAGCGGCACATCTTGCATGCTCAGGAACGCAAGTAGACGCTGCAGCCGTTGGAGTGGATCCCGTCCCGAACGCAATACACGTGTGGCCTCTTCGTGTAAACCTTTCTGGACAATCTGTTCGATCTTGATCCTTCCCCCGATCTCGAATACCCTGGCAGCTTCTCTTGCCACGGCTATCATCTTGAAAGATAGTACATGGAGATCAGTCACCCGATACTGGGGGTTGGCGATCCGGTCCTTTACCCATTCGGCCAAGGCGGCTTCGTAGTTTACGGGCTCGCATGCATAGTCGACTTCAGTTTCAGCCGCCGTGTTGTCGCTGGATCTTTTACGCGAACTACCGTCTTTCTTCCTTCTTCGTTTGGATGTCACCATCCCTGGCTGAACCCACTGAAGTGGCTTTGCATCATCGTAGCCCGAGCATTGCCCACCGCGTTTCTGACACTTGTTGCAGCGCGGCAGCGTTTTGTCGCATACTAGTCGTCGTTGAAGACATTCCCAGCATTGGCGTGTTGCTCTCTTTTCTCCCGTTTCGGCCATGGTCGCTTCTGAATGCGGATGGATAGAGTTCAACCGGAAGGTACCCGCGAAGAAGGCGGCAATGGCAGCAGCTTTATTGCCATAGAGGGCTCGTCTGACTATCATGGGTGGCTGGTGGTGATGAGTTCAGCTGGTTATCGTGTCCGTCTTGGCCAATATTACTTCCGCATTGGGTCTAGTCAAGCGAGGAAGCTTATGTGCATGTGGCGCTGGGGGCCTGAGACCCGAGTATCTTCGTGTTCGGAGGTGCCGATCCGAAATGTATTGTGCTGCATCGCAACAGAAAAGTGCAGATTGTGAGCGGCCGACAAAAGTTCCGTAGCATGTATACATATACATTTAACAGTCTGTCTAGCGTGGTGTGGCTGCTTATGAAGATTGCGCGACGCGCTCATGCCTGAACGGCAGTTGCGTCATTTGACAGGCGGAAGCCATCACGAAGCTCGAGTGGCAGGCACGCCTCACCAACGACCATCACGACGAGGCTCTGCCAAACATTGCCATTGCTAATCCTTTTTTCGGCCTTTACATCAGTACAGTGTCATTTCGTATCGGGCGGGAATGTGTTAGTACCTAGATTACTACATGGCGCGAGGAGTGTTACTATATCGCGATCCGAGCTTGAAACGCAACATATTCAAAGTCGTTCTGCCCTGATTCAACTCATATACCTATTCTTTTAGTCGAGCTCGTCCGGTTGAGATCGAGAGAGCGGCATGTAAAGGCAGTGCTTGACTGTGTGATCGTACCGAAGTCTTGGCCATCAATAGTGCTGTGTCAGGACAAGCCTGTGGTAACCCTATTGGTCATGACAGATGCCCTACTCTTGCTCCCTGAAGTCAGCAATAGTCATTTAAAGATCGCATTGCAGGTCCTCAAGCTCCAATACTCGGACGTGCTTCTTACTCCTCATAGCATCTTAATACCCCGTCAAACAAAATCTACCATGGCTCCCTCCGACGGCGACATCGTTCCCGGAAGTGTTTACTTATATCAGCCTGTCAAATGGGCCCCTCCTATGTTCGCAGTGTGGTTTGCAGTTGCTACCATTGCACATGTCTGGCAATGCATCAAGTATAAGGCTTGGAAAGTCACCGGCCTCCATCCATTCTGCGGTCTTTTTTTCACTGCAGGTTTTGCCGTACGTTCCTATGGGGCTTATAACTACGACAATATCGGGGCATACGTCGCAAGCTCTGTCCTCATACTTTGCGCGCCGTAAGTAACTCGCCCTTCTCTTTTGAGGTAGCTAACACATCACCAGCCCCATCCTGGAGCTGGCCAACTACCCTGTGCTTGGCCGAATACTCTATTACGTCCCATACCACTCGCCTCTCCATCCTGGCCGTACCCTAACGACGTTTGGTGCAATATCTAGCATCGTCGAAATCCTGAACGCGATCGGCGTTTCCTGGTTAGCGAATCCAAACATACTTGAGGTCTATGCCGACACCGGACATATCCTCATGAAGATATCGCTGATCTTACAAATCGGTGTCATCCTCCTCTTTTGCATAATCGCCGGCGTCTTCCACAGACGATGCATCAAGGGAGGCATCAAATCGGGGAAAGTACAGGCCCTCTCATCACTTTGTACATCAGTCAGAGCCTCATCCTCATTCGCACAATCTACCGCTGCGTCGAACACTTCGGCATCAGCCGGGTACCCACAAATCCATCAAAAGACTGGGACCCGATGAGTCTCTCGCCAATCGTTCGATACGAATGGTTCTTCTGGGTTTTCGACGCAAGCTTCATGCTCGTAAACACCGCGCTATGGAACTATCGTCATCCGCGTCGCTACCTACCGGAGGACTATCACATTTATCTGGCTCAGGATGGGCAAACCGAACTGGAAGGTCCAGGCTGGAAGGCCAATATGCCGTGGTTTATGACCTTTATAGATCCGTGCGGACTTACTGCATCCATAACTGGTGATGGTCGGAGGGCAGAGAGACCATTCTGGGAGAGTAACGGCTACGAATCTTTCGAACTCATTCGAAGAGACAATGACGATGTGGGAGTCAAAGCCTGAGAGGATCGTATGCTTTAGTGGACAATGCGAAGGAGGTTGTGGCGCATGGGTTCCGTCTCAACCGATCAATTGCGAGTGTAAATTCGTATAGATAGCAATGAAGGCTTCCAAACGCGAAACTCCTAAATCCGCACATCTTCGCGTACCGAGCTGCACATTCACTTAAGATGCGCGTCAATGAGCCCATTGTTGCACCGGAGAGCTGCGAATGCGCGGCATCATAGCGGTGTGCATCTCATGTATAAGGGCTGTAGGGCTGAGGATCGTCGATTACATCCGTAAGATCGGAGGGCGCAGCGTAGTGGGAGTTGTCACTACCTTGGGAGGATACCTAGGTAGGCTGACGTCATAGACGCGTCGCTGGCCTTTCAGCCCTTCTAACACACGACGAGCCCCACTCCGCGGCCCGCCTGATCATCGACTTTCCCCTATGTGGCTATGTCTGCCTGTGCTACTATTCACGTGCATCATGCCTGAAGTTCTGGAGGCTATATCAATGCCGTCGCTGTCGCGATTGAAAGCTGAGGTGCAACGCGGAATCTACCTCGGCTCCGCACAACATGACCGCGGGTCTCGACACGCGTCGCATTCGGTCTTCCACTCTTGCTGAGCTTCGAGACTACTACCGTCAAATACTGAACGATGCGCCAATCCAGGAGACCACGACACAGCTTCTCCTAGCTGTTGAGAAAGGCTCGGTATCGCCGCTCGCCTTCGCACCATGGCTCGGTGTAGCACAGTCGCCTCTCGCTACACGCGAGGCGCTCATTCAAGATAACTCCGTACTTGTCCGCAAGTTCGGCATCAAGTTTCTGCGCAAGGGACTTTGTTCTCCGCGATGGAGAGAGACATGGGATGGTCTCGGGGGAACTGCTGGGTTGCTTGACATCTTTGCAGACCTCTCGGTGATTGAAGCCAAAGCTGCCTGTACTGCAATCGGTCGTTCTGGTAGAGGGGCTGAGGTGGATGCGAAAAGACAGCTTTTCACGGAACTCTTCAAAGCGCTGCACCCTGATCGCTTTCCTGATGCGCCGCATAAGACGAAAGATCAACGCGCACTCGGAAGGTTCTACCGACTGATTATCCCTGCGTGTTCGAAGGAGCTGGTGGACGAGGCCATCGCAAGCGGGTCGAAAGGAACATGGAAAGATGCACGAACCAAGGATCTCGTCAAGTACTATCCGGAGTGTATGCAAGGAGAGCTCCTCCAAGCGGCGAGCGCGGAACAACCACCTAACGATAACATCACGGTATATCCAGAGCTACTGCATCACCATCCGCCAGGTAAATCGATCACAAAGGGCTTCTCCAAGTCTATGGAGTTCTCCTTGAGACTCCTGAAAACCCTCAGTAATTCAGCGCACTCGGTAGTGGACGACGAGACTTTCATCGATCAACTCGTCAACCCTCTTATGAAACGTGCCATTAAGAACCGCGCAAATTGGGACATGATACAAAGAATCGTCGATCTCACGATGCGGTACTTGGAGGCCCATCCCAGCACAGGATGTCACATCACTGGCATCAAGGGCGACTTTCTCCAGCAGGTCGCCTATTGCTGGTCACAACAGCCAAGTTTGTTCGAACAGCAACTGCGGAGGCTCTGTTCTCATCCGGTGTTCGGTACCGCCAGCAAGACCAACATCGGACACTGGTATAATGTTTTCGCAGGAGTTCCAGCAAAGCGATGCTACCCACTCCTGAGACTTTGCTACCACGAGTCAACCTCGCTTGACCTTGATAGCGATGCGGATCTGAAGAAGACTAAGGGCTCGATTCACCACAGCTTTTTTGCAAATCTGTCCCCTACCGACGCTTTGCTACTGTTCACTCGTTTGCGAAAAGCAAGAGGAGATGTTGATTTGATCGACCTTGATCAAAATTGCTCTATCTTCAGCCAAACGCCAACTTATGAACTTCAAGGTCAAAGTGGTGACCCAGAAATATTCCACATCTGGTTACTAAGCTTGAACAACAAAGAAGAAGACGCCAAGACACTGGCCAGTGGTTACATCGATGCGCGCAAGAAGAAGGCCGCTGCTGCATCTCAACCGGAAAAACGTGCATTCTTTGCCAAGTCAGCACTGTTTGCTGCTATTGCCAGTGGATCTCTCGACATGCTGAAAGATACTCTGGAATGGACCAAACGTTTCTTGCGAGATCCGCTCGTGATGCGGGAGATCTATCCCAAATTATTTCCCGAAGAAGCTACACGTCTACTATCAGGTATTCCTGAATCAATCAAGGGACTGCCAAGCCTGACTGTGCTACAACACCGAGTCGCAATGGCGAACACGATTTTGCAAGGAATGTTTGACACAGCATGCGAAGCCGTCAGGGAACCTTCGTTCAACGCGTATGATTGGGATGGCGTCTTCGATCTATTCCATGATGTTATCAAACTACGGATGGACCTTACACCACATGTCAAGAAGCACCTCAGGGCCCATGACCACGGTATACATGCCTGCATTTGGCAGGTCACGATTCCGACGCTCATTGCGGTCGAGGAAAAGGCGCAAAGAGAGGAATACGCAAGACTGGAGGCGAATCATCCCCGTGGCATTCTTGCCCATCAAAGATCCTTCACTGTTGAGCTTGAAAGCTTCGACGTCTCGACATATGTCTTTTTAGACACCCTTGCACGAGCGAGAGATGAACTCTGGTCCAGGCTACGGCCGCTCGACCGTCCTGCGACACTAGCGCTTCCTGAGCCCTTCCCACGAGGACTTCCGATACAATATCTGACTGCACCGTGGACTCTGAACGTGAAGGATCTCGATAGGTATGCGTCTTACATTGCATCGCGTACTCAGCAAGCCATCTTTCCAGATCCGAAGACTGCTCTCCAACCCGTATCACTGGAGAAAGACATTCAGAAGACCATCGGGCTGTTCGTAGACAGTTACGAGTATGGCCTACAGCTTTACATACCCAAAGCATGCGACAAGCTAGAGAGAAAAGCTCGTATCAGGAAGGCGTGGCAGTATGCGATCGGCCCTCTAAGTTCGGACAGGATGACAGAGGAGGAAGCAATACGCTTTTGGAGCGACAACAAACCAGACGATTTGGAAGAGTGGCCACCAGAGGGTGTGATGAGAACTATACAGAGGCCTTGGCCAGTTATACCTGAGGATGACGGTTCGGGCGAGCCATGTGAATGGAACCCTTTCGCGTCAAGACCGGACTTTGCCGAGCGGGAACTTGATGCACAGACCTATGTGGACTTCTCCGTTGGCGTATCGAGACTCATGACTTCAAGGAGCCGTGTGAACTTTCCGATTGTTGCAGCACCAGTCAAAGTTCCTGCCTACGAAGAGGACGCTAGGCTTATCTGGAGCTGGGCATCACGCGATATCGGTGAAGGTGGCGTGTTATCGGCTCTGCTGTATCTCGACGCCAAATTTGTCAACAGCGACCGCCTACTAGCGACCCCATTCCCTTCGAAAAAGGACACACGATACCCGGCTCTATACTTGGACGAAGAGTTCCTCACTTCGGATGAGCCGAATCAGTTCGCTGCTTCCAGAAACATACGTGATCATCTCGATACGGTACCTCCCGCATTGCTAGCACAACTCTCACGAAACCTCGTCAAAGCCCTTGATCATGCAGACACAGTTGAGGAAACCGACAGTCATACGGCTCTGCATGAGATCGCTATGCAGCTCATTGCTCGGCTAGGCGAAAGTGATAGACCTGGCTTGGCCATGCAGTCAGTTGTCCGTACGATCCTGGACAGGCCAAAGTCGAGCTCGTGGCATCGGATCCTACTAAAACCGAGTTTCCTCCGAAGACTTCCGGCCTCGCAGGCCAGATCCTGCATGCAATCTCTTTCCGGTGAGATTATCAGCATGGTACAGGCTAAGAACACTAATAAAGAACGTTCAGCCGATGGCAATGTTGCGCCACTCACTAGCGAGCCGCACGTAAAAGTCACTACGATTAAGATGTTAGTTCAGCTTTTCCAGGACCTTGACTTGAATGGACCAGACTATGCACTTTCAGTGCTATCGACACTTTCCAGCATGAACACTCATGTCGACGTCCGGCTCAACATCGTCAAGAGCCTCCTAGTACTGCTTGAGAATGGGTCTCGAGACCAGTCTCGCGCAGTACTTACTCTCCTGGAGTTGTTCATACCAATAGCTGGATCTTTGAACGAAAGACAGCCGCTGGACGAAACGCAGTGGCTGCAGTGTGAACAGGACCTTACGCTCCCCGAGATCCAGGCCGGCATTTCGCTCGAGGATGGGTCAGAATCACCGGTTCTGGTGGCTTTGATCCAATATTTCTGTAACAAGAAGAATGATACGGTCGAGTTCCAGCAATTCGTAGACCGAGTCTTGATGCCGGTACTGCAGACTCTGAGAGATCAGACGACGAGATGGGTAGCCTTGTTTCTCCGAAAGTATGGGCTTGAAGATGCGCTGCTTATGGACGTTCGCATCCCATCCATCCCGCGAGACCCGTACGTGAACAGGCTGCTACTAAACGAGAATAACAAGAAGCCAGCTCATGTTCCGCATACTATACTGGAAGAATATGTGGAATACCTGTGCTTTATCATCGGACCTCCGGCATCTTTGCGAGTCATGAATCAACGGCTTGTCGCTGATCCTGCGCTAGCTTCACTTCCTGAAGTCCAAACATGGATACGACTATTTGCACTAGACCGTAGTCTCTGGAGCATTCGCCCGTCTGCGAACTTCCTCGAACTTTTAGAGTACGCAGAAGATTCTTCCGACGATACGGTTCTTACACCCAAGCTCATCCAGGAGCAATATCTCAACCTTTTCACGGCGTTAGTTTGGAACGACTCGCCAACATACACCAATCTCACTAAAGGCTTCTGCAATAGAATAATAAGTGGCAGTTATCTCGCAAAGTCTTGGTGGTTACGACACGGCAGACCGATCCTGATGGCGATGGTGTCCTACGTAAACAATTTGCGCAACCAACGATGGGAGCGCGACCCCGCCCGTCAACCTTCGGTTCTCCCTGATACCTTTTCCTGGCGTCTTCTCCTGCTCGATTATCCATGGCCGTCACACGATGAAAGAGAAGAGGTCCGCGAGAAAGCATGTACGCACTTCGCGGGTCAACTAGAGGCGATCATCGATGATATAAGTAGCCGGCCAGTGTACCATCAAGCCCTTCGCGAACTGATTGACTACCTTGGCACTGACATCGTATCTTCCAAGAATAGCGGAAGAGGAGAAAAGCGATTTGGCACAAGCCTATACACCTACAAGAAACACGATCTGTTGCATGATGCTCTCATGAACAATCGCATCTTGACGGCCACCTACGTAGGCGACATTCGTAAGACGAGGTTGAGCTGGTTGACAGCACCGGACTTGTTGAAGGTCGAAGTTGCCTGGGCGCTAGTCCAACATGTCGGAGACGAATTGAAGGAGGACCGAGCTATCGTGAAGAGAGAGACGAGGCATAAGTTAAAACTGATGTTGGAAACGTGGAAGGCATCTGAGAATGAGGGTGTCCGAAGAAGAGGATGGGAAATCGAGGAGAGCTTTCTGCCCTAAACTTACCCAGGAAATGGAGCATAGCAATTGTGCTTACTTTAGTTAGTAGGCAGGGTTTACGTCAGCTCGGATCCTTAGACGCGGTCCAAGACTGGTGGCCTGATCAATGCGACTTCACAATTTGGCGAACCCCGCTTGACCTTCTCACTGCAGCCCGCGAAGTGCAACAATGAATACTCTCCAGATTGTTGAAGTCAACATTCGGAAAACGATGGGGAGCATGACACCACTTTGGTACTCTTGGCCACCGCTCGCCGACCGCAAGCCCATGTCGCCACTCTACCAACCACTGATATTCGTCCTCACCATCATTTCATTCTTTTTCCCCAGCCGGCGTCGGATCGCCATTTGCATATTCCCACTGATTCTAGACCTATGCCTTAGGTCACCATGCTATACCTTCGGTACCCCCTCTGCCGATTATTACAACAGCTTGTTCTTCATTGCTGTGCCTCTCTGGTTCCTCGAATTTGCCATTTTGGCTCCACAGAAAGGGCCCGGTGCCCCTGCATACATTGGAAACCCGAAGCGCAGCGACACTAGGAGCGAAAGAGCCGTGGACGACATGAGCTTGACATGGCAGAAAGTTCTCCGGGTGTGTTCACTCATGGTTCCGTCGCATCGTGGTATTGGTTGGAATTGGCAGGTCAAAAGCGTTCCTGACGATCCGTACGAAGGTCTTTCGAAACGGGCCTTTGTGGGCAGACATGTCCATAAGATGATGATTTCGTACTTGCGGTCTATGGCCATGCTCGTGCTACTCGGATGGGGTTCAGCTGCGGAGGTATGGCTGCCATCGGAAGCCCGCCCCTATCACCTTATGGTCGATGCACTCATTGGCTGGTCCGGTGCGATATGGGTCTGGGAAAGATTGAACTTCGCTTACAGCTTCATGGCGGCTGTATCCGTTGCAGGCGGGGTATACGAAACGTGGCAATGGCCGCCGCTAATGGGAAAGTTGAGGGATGCGTGGTCTGTGAGGCAGGTCTGGAGTGTGGTCTATCACCAAACAATGAGAAAGGTAAAGTCGGGATTGACTCATCATGCCACTTTTACGTCGATTCCAGCATTTCAACCACCTGCAATGTGCAAGCCTCGCTAACGCAAATGTCTGTTACAGATGGTCTCGCAACCCGCAGCTCGCATCGTGCGCCTCCTGGGTCTCCGCAAAGGCAGTCTCGCATCGGGATTAATTCAACTCTATGTGCCTTTCGCGATCAGCTGCTTAGTGCACGAGTGCCAAATGTTCATGGTAACGCGCAGAGACATGGGAGAACTCGTATTCTTCATGTCGCAGCCGGTAGCCATCACCATAGAGGGTATTGTGCAATGGATGGCTGTTCAGGTACGGTACCGAGGAGCCGGCCATGACAATATCGGACCTGCATTAGCAAGGTATGCGGGCTACATGTGGGTGGTTTTGTGGTTTTCCTTTAGTCTACCAACATATGTGAAAGGTTGCAGAGACGCAGGGATCGTTCATGATGCGATTTTCGGCGACAGACCCTTCGAGGCTGGGTTTCGTCTGGCAAATTTGATGCTTTGGTGATGGGGGGGAATTGCACGTCAAACAGCGGCTCAGATGAACCGAAATCCGTATCGAAAGCAGAAGTCATGATGAAGGATGTGACTGTGAGCCTTTCGAGACGAGATGGAGCCGGACTGGGTGAACGGGCATGACGATGACGAGGGAGCCCCTGCGCTACCGTCTTGGCGCGGGCAATGCCCCGATCGCGTAATGCCCGGGCAACAACACAATAACCTCTACACAAATCGCAACATAACTCTACTAATATAAATCTAATTTAAGAAGTAATTAAAGAAATTAATTTACGTAAAGAAGGCGTAACTTTTTTATATACGTAAGTTATAAAAAAGTATAGCGTTAACTAACAAACGCTCGCTTAAAGATACTAGAGGCAAACTTAGCTACGCGAGCTTACACATCTTTCTATCTACTTATAGTATAAGATAGAGCTTATATAGTATATTAAGAGGCTTACTAAGCAACGTTTGCTACCTATAAAGATAATAATACGCAACTTTGCTTTAGATTTAGCTAGAAAAGACGTCTCTAATAGCTAGGTTATACGCTTTCTAAATAGAAACACTTTCTATCTTATATTACGCTAGTAGATAGAGATAGACTATAAGCGCTATAAAGCTAATTTAGCTGCTAAGTATAGCTTATACTTTAAGAATTTATATAATAAGATAAAAGAGTATAACATAGAGCCTATCTATATATATAATATAGATAAAAAGAGGTTTTAAATTAGATTACTTAAACGTTTAAAACGCGTGTTTAATAAGATATTATATAACTAAAAAGAGGTTAGAGTAGCTCTTTAAGATAGTAATATATAGTAGATAACTATTCTAGCTTACGTTTATGTAGATAGTATAGCTTTAAGTCTATTACTTATTTTTTAGTTAGCTGCTAGAGCTCTATAATTCTTATAAGTAGACGCTATTAATAGTAAAAAGTACTTAGTCTTTATAAGCTTATCTCTATTAGGCTAGACTAATAATAATATAGAGCTTGCTTAGTTAAAGAAGGTATTTAAGAGAGAGACTAGATAGTAAGCTTACTTAGGTTACTAATTACTTCTTCTTAATAGCTATAGATTCTATAAAACTATAGATTTTATTAATTATTATAATAATAATAAGATCTTATTAGCGCTATTTCTATCTTACGTAACTTATACGCTTTAACTACTTAATATTAGAATATTTAAGCCTCTCTTAGAAGCTTACTTAACTAAGCTTTTAAACTATCTTTAGAGAAGTTAGAGAATTCTTCTAATAATAAAAGAAGACTTCTGTAAAGGTCGTCCTAAGATAACCTAAGAGTTAGTTCTCGGGGAGTAAGTAAGTAAGGTAGGATAGGTTAGTGTACTAGCACAATTAGAGGATTAATATAATAGTACGAGAGGTAAGAAAGAAGTATAATTCTTAGATTAAATACTAGAGTCTTATATAAAGTTAAACACACTAAGCTATAAGAGTTTAGTGCCTAAGCTATATACTTAATAAGTATTGCGCTTATAGACGAGCGTATAAGTAATTATAGATAAGTAGTAATATATCTTACTAGTTATTAGTCTAACTACTTATACTTATAGACAAGCGCTTGTATAGAACTAGCGTTGCTCTACTTATAGATAAGTAGTTACGTAACTATAGCGTAGTCTCTATACTACACTTCTATAACTATACTGCACAATTCTTTAAAGTAATTACGCTAACCTCTAGAGTACCTCTTAGATTAGATCGTAATACTATTCTCCTTCTCTATAGATTTATTCTTAAATTACGTAACTAATTTATTGTTTCTATTAATAACTAAGGCTTGCCCCGCGTTATAAGTAAGGTAGTTATTATATTCTCTTTCTACTAACGTCGCTTACGTCTTAGCTCTAAAATCGCTTAAGCTAACTATTCTGCTAAAGCTCCTTGTAACTATTATTTTCTTAAAGAAGTTATTTATCTTATTATACTAGATTCTTGTCTAAAGTATGCTAAGTGCACTTAGTTAGGTTAGGCATATATAAACATATTCTAGAAGTTCTTAGACCGTACTTAGAAGAAGTACTAAAAGAAAGTTAATAATAATAAAAAGTTATTAGTAGCGGTAATTTCGCAGTTACTATAGAATAAGAAAATTCTAAAATAGGCGGAGGAATAGGCGCGTAGAAAAGCGCTTTATTTAGCTTTAGATATAGAGGCAGCTAGTAAGATAGAAGCAGCGCAGGATATTAACTATCCTGCTGCGTTAATTAGCGTCGCGTTCTCGCTAACTATATAGGCTATAATAGATATACTTAACACTTCTATTACTAAGCTTAGTACTTCTAAAGATGCTGTTAGTAGTTTATAAGGTTCGTATCTAGTTTCTATATATTATCGCTGTTATTATATTCTAACTAATTAATTAGGTACTTTATTCTATTATTATATTATTAATATTCGAGAATTCGTTCGACCTTAAAGATGTTGTCTTCTTCTATTTTAAAATAAAAGGTTTTCTAGAGTAGCGTTTTAGAGTCTACTAGTTCTAATATATTAATATAGAATCGTAGGTAGATTTTTGCGTTAGGTAGAAGGTTAAGTGTAAATGTAACTAGTCTCTTCTAGTTAAGAATTAAAAACAGTCTAACCTTAACGTTATTAAGCCTTTTATTAGGTTGCTTAGTGCGGAGATTCTTTATAAGCAAATAAACTTTATCTCTCTTCTTTAGCTAAGATACTATTTTTCGTTTCTTATTAATATATAAAATGCTCTAGCGTTATACTTTTTCGAGTGTCGCTTTAAGTAACTTATATACTATCTTTAGCTTATTAGTAGTAGCGATAGCTACTTCTATCTTCTAACTAGAAAAAGTACGTGTAAAGAGATTTAGGTGTCTTCTGTAGTTCGCGTAGAACAGAGTCTATCCTATAGACTTAGAAAGCTTATTATTATACGCTATCTATGCTATAGGTAGTAATAATACCTAGTTATTCTGTTGTTTGTTAGCGTAGATACATAGGTAGGCTTTTATCGTGCGATTCGTTCGCTTTATTTATCTATCTATCTACGGATAATAAGCTATAGATAGCTTTCTCTTAGTTCTAATAGCGGCTAATAAAGTAGTCTAGAAGTTCGAGGTAAAGAGCTTATCTCTATCACTAATAATTAACTTTAGAATACTATAGTGTCGGATAACTTAATTGTTAATAATATATGCAAGTTATACTACTATAAAGTTCTTACAAAAGGCAATATACTTAGCTTACTTCGTGAAATAATCTACTACTATAAGAATAGCGTTATAGAACATTTGTGTTACAGAGTCTCTTAAGACTAGTAAGCCTATAACAAAGTCTATAGAGATATCTAACTAAGGCTAGTTAGGCAGCTCTATTGCCTGCATTTCTCTATAGAGTACGTAGGTACTATACTTATTCTTCTAATAGTCTGCGCACTTAGCGATAAAGGCAGTAATTTTGTCTTTTATATTTAGAAACTTGTAGTTACGTTAGATAAGCTCTATAGTTCTAGTAATACTAGAGTAACTATATATAGAGTTGTTATAGTATTGCTTAATAATTACTTCTTACAATTCTTCTAGTACTTTACTAGTAACTCGCAGTATTAAGTTTAGCGTCTTAGCTAGTTCTAATAACCTATTATTATTAATCTTAAGTATCGCGGTATCTATAATAGATTTAGTTCTGGTAATATCGTGTCTGCAGCTAAGAGCGTCTGCTCTACTATTATCTTTTCTAGGTGTATATATAATCTTAAACTTATATTAGCCTAATTTCTCTAACTATTAAACCTATTAGCAGTTAAGTTTCTTAGTAGTTATAAAGTTAACTAAGTTCTTATAATCTGTAAATATTATAAGCTCTAAGCAGCTTTTAGCGTATACTCTCTAATATTCTAGGCATGCGATAATAGCTAGAAGCTTCTTGTTATAAACGTTATATTATTCTTTAGGCTCTAAGAACTTGCGTAAGTAGTAGGCAATTAGGTACTATTTGCCTTCGTGTAGCTAGCTAGCGCAACCTCTAAGTGCAAGGTCTAATACGTTAGTCTTAAAACATAGTAGTTATCCTAATTAGAATATATAGAAGTATAGTAGTGTAATACTTGTATTCTTAAGCGTCTAGAACGCGTCTTCTACTTTCTTACTCTATATAAAAAGCGTATCCTTTTATATTAGCCTAGTTAGAGAAATAGCAATCTTAGAGTAGTTCTTAATAAACTATTAGTTAAAGTTTAGAAATCCTAAGAAGAACTATATCTCCTTAACTATAGTTAGTTAAGGCTATTTCTTAACAAGCTTAATCTTTTCTTTACTTATCTATACTCTATTAATACCTATAATATAGCCTAAGAAGAGTACTTTCGTTGCGTAGAATATACACTTCTTTAGCTTAATCTATAAGTTGTACTAGTCTAGGCACCTTAGTACTATGTAGATATATTTAATATAGTCTTCTTCGTTTTTAGAGTAGATAAGAATATTATCTAGATATGTAACGATAAAGATGTCTAGGTGTATTCTTAATATATTATTAATAAGTGCCTAAAATATTGCTAGAGCGTTTATAAGCCTAAACAGCATAACAGTATATTCGTAGTATCTATATCGTGTGCGGAACACTATCTTCTATTCTTTATCTTTCTTTATTCTAATAAGGTAGTAGCTGTCTCTAAGATCTATTACTATAAAGATCTTAGCTTTTAATAGTTAATCTTATAGTTCTATAATATTTAGTAGAGAGTATTAATTCTTAACTATAATATTATTAAGTTTTTAGTAGTTAATATATATTCTTAGTAGATCTCCTTTCTTCTTTAGAACAAAGAGTATTAGAAATTCTACTAGTAAAGTAGAAGGTCTAATATAGCCTTTCTTTAAATTAGCTGCTAGCTTCTTCTTTAGAATATTAAGTTCTATTTCTAATAAGAAATAGATTAGTCTAAAGAGTAGTTTCTTTTCTTCTTCTAGAACGATCTCGTAGTTCTAATCTTAGTGCTTTAGTAAGGCGTTGCTATCTACTACTTCTGTAAAGAGATGTTCGAATTCTTTATACTCTTTTAAGATGCTTAGAGTTACGCGTTTCTCTAGAACTCTAACTTTGTAGTTAGGTAGTTCTTTTTCTATATCTATTAAGTTAAACCTTTATTTCTTAAAGACGTTCTTAGTTAAGATTAGTTACTTCGCTATAATTACGTTAATTTCTCTCTTATCTACTATTAGCTTTATACGATATATAGGTATGCTTATAGTTACGTCTAATCTATAGCAGTTAAACAAGAACTCTCTTAACTTCTAGTTAATTTATAGGTTATATTCTTATAACTAGAGTAGGTCTAATATAATATTATAGGTAGCTAATCTAAAGACGTCTAGGTCTAGCTTCTTCTAATATCTATAGATGTTAAGCGTTACTCTAGTAACTTTATAGGTAATCTTTCTTTTACCTAGTATTAGTTGCCTGCTAGCAATAAGTAGTATATAACTCTCTTTCTTTCTGCGCAGTGTAAGCCCGGCTTAATATACTGTTCGTGCAGAAATGTAGCTTGCCTAAGCTTCTAAGTTTATAAATACCTACATTCTTACTCTATTAAGCTCCGCTAGAAGCCGAATAAGTTCTAAGAAGCTTAATAAGTTAATCTTCTTACTAGCTCTAGGTATACTAGTCTTCCGTCTAAAAAAGACTGCCTACTATAACTATAGAGTTCTTTTACGATTATGTGTGTATCGCATTTAATATTAAGGCACGTGTGCTATAAGAGCTAATTGCACTTCTATGCACTAGTTCTATTCTTATACTACTTCTCTTGCGTTATATATATCTGTAGTATCTCTTATAGGTCTTTGTAACCGTAGAAGTATAGCTTCTTTCTCTTATTCTATAGGTACAAAGAGTATTCGTTCTTTAGATATTCGTACTAATACTTCTTATAGTAGACTGCCTTATAGTACGTCCTAGAAAAGTAGTTATTATTAATCTTACTAGAGTAGTAGATAGTGTAGTAGTTGTGTAAGCACGCGACCTAGGTTAGCTTAACATGTTCTAGATTACGGTAGTCTATCTAGTACTATTCTCTAACTCTGCCTTACTCTAGCTGTTATCTACGTAGTTGCTTTTCTAGTTTTAGTGCTAACTACGTTAGTTATTTCTCTTCGAGCTAGTTTAGTTTCTAAGCTCGTTCTCTATCTAAGAGATAATAGTTGTTATCCTCCTATAATTTAACTGCTTTATTAACCTAATCTAGCTTCTTAGCCGTTAGTAGAAACTAGTCTATATTCTTAGAGATATTTGTCTTGTTTTATTAAACTTACTGCGAAAGCTTATAGAAGTCTTATTGCATAGCGGCTATAA
>Ga0265797_10005747_pt1 | contig 17956 bp, 26 predicted proteins | sample P2T30metagenome_FD_192433 | JGI IMG/M metagenome (GOLD analysis project Ga0265797, IMG submission 192433) | Plant litter microbial communities from East Loma Ridge, Irvine, California - P2 T30 | ecosystem: Environmental > Terrestrial > Plant litter > Unclassified | place: USA: California...
ATTCAACAAGAATGCCCAGACGTTAAAGTCTCGATAGGCAAGGAAGTTGCCAATATAGGTTAGCTTTTGAGCTCCTCGCTGTTCTGGATATAACTGATGAATAGGGTTATTGGAACGGGAAAATGCCACCATTCTCAACGCATCCCTCCTATCCTATGCTGCTCAGGTAGTAGCAGGTTTCGTTGATTCAGTCCATCAACTACAGCTCAATTGCCCTTTATTCCTAACATCGAACGATGGTACATTGATGACATGCGACCAAGCAGTCAGTTTCCCAATCAAGACTTTCTCTTCTGGCCCGACGAATTCGATGCGAGGGGCGAATTTCTTGGCGTCATGGGCAAGTGGTGGCCCCAGGAAGGAGACTGCTTTGGTGGTAGACGTAGGGGGGACGACCGTATGTCGACCTCTATCACTTGAAATGAGGGTGGTGCTGATCATATTTAGACTGAAGTAGGTGTACTGCTACCCACCGGTTTCCCACGACAAGCAGCAGCCCAACATCAGCTGTGTGGAGTTAGGCTCAATTTCTCAATGCCTCATGTCCATTCTATCGGTCTAGGAGGTGGATCTCGAGTTCGAAAAGATACCTCTGGCAAGACCACAGTCGGTCCCGATTCGGTAGGATACAAGATCCACGATTCAATTTGCTTTGGCGGCAGTACACTCACCACAACCGATATAGTCGTTGCAGCCGGTCGAGCTCCAGGAGTGGGTAATGCCGAATTAGTCAAGGGTATCGATGCTGCCGAGATTGAATCCGCACAAGCTAGAATCAAAGTCATGATTGAGCTAGTACTGGATGAGATGAAGACTAGTACACAGGATGTACCCGTCTACCTTGTTGGTGGTGGTGCTATCTTGGCTCCGGATACTTTGAATGGGGTATCAAAAGTACATCGATTCCCATTCTTTGATGCTGCCAACGCGGTAGGAGCTGCTTGTGCCCAGGTAAGTCATATTTTAACTCCTTGTTTCTGCCATCGAGCTGATGTACAGGTATCTGGTGTGGTCGACACATTTGAAGATATTGCGGTCGAGGGGATGTCGGCGGTCAGGAAGAAGGTGGAACAGAGGGCGATTGATAAAGCCATAGAAGCGGGTGCGGATCCAACGACCACTGCCGTTGTTGAGTCTGAGGCGATCCCAATCGCCTGTAAGTCCTATCGCCTTCTTGTCATTTGACACAAAGATTAAAGCTGATAATAGATACGACCGGTCGATGTAGATTCTACGTGAAAGCAGCAGGTGACTGGACAGGAGCAGCCACCCAGCCCGATCTTCCTTCCGCCTCTCTTTCCGATCTATTGCCTCAGGGTTCTTACGACTCGACCACTCCTTTGCCCAAGATCAAACCAGTCAATCAGACATACATCCTCCCTTCCGTCGATGAAGAATGGACGGCCCAGAGAATGGCAGCATACAAACCCACAATCACCTCTCGACGTGAATGGGTTCTCTCCGAGATAGACGTCGAATGGTTAGCTACAGGCTGTTATATCCTAGGTTGTGGAGGAGGTGGGAATCCTCAACATGTTTTCCTTGCTCTTAGGAATCTGATTAGAGAGGGATATAATGCCAAAGTGGTGGATTTGGAGGATATGACCGATCAGGGAACATGTCTTTGGGGAGGTGGGATTGGGTCTCCGGAAGTATCGATGGAGAGACTGATTGGTGAAGAATATACTCAAGCGTGTATGGAGTTGATCGAGTTTATGAAGGTGACTTTCAGCGGACGCTGGCAGCGGTTCAAGCCAATTGTTGAAGTGAAAGAACGCTGACCCCAGGTCGATAATGTGACCCACCTAGCAGCACTCGAGATTGGGGGTTCAAATGGAATGGTCAATCTAATCACCGGTTCATCAAAGTACATGGATTTACCTATTGTCGATGGTGATTTCATGGGACGAGCCTATCCAACTGGATGGCAGACCACACCCAATGTATACGATAAAGGGGATAGAGCCGAGATGTTATTACCAGCAGCCATGTGTTCTGGAGATGGATCTACCGTCGTAAGTCCCATATACTCTTATCGCATCTTATCGTTTCCCGCTGACGCGATTCTTCCTAGTTCATGACAAAAGTCAAACATTATCTCGACCAAGATGCGATCTTACGAGCAGCCTGTGTTGAAATGGGTACACATGCCGGAGCAGCTTCTAAACCACTCACCAAAGCCGAATGCGAAGGATGCATGGTTAAAAATACAGTTTCTCAAGCATGGCGCCTAGGCCGTTCGGTTGCTCTAGCCAATAAATCAGCAAATATCGGAAACATCGGTCCTATCCTCGTAGATGCTCTTGGTGGTTCGCAAGCTAGTCGAGTACTTTTCAGTGGGAAGATCGTCGAGGTTAATCGAAGGATTTTCAAGGGTCATACGATTGGTGAAATTGTCGTTAAAGCTGTTGCTGCCGAGGATGAAGATGGGGAGGGGAAAGAGAGATTTGAGGGTGTTGTCACTAGTGAGTATGAGCCTGGGGTGGGAAGCTTGAGGAAGATCACTGATGAATAGTTCCATTCAAGAATGAAAATCTATATGTCGAACATGAGCTCAATGGCGAGAAGAAGGTTAGTCCATCTATTACACGTTCTATCACACGTACACATAGGAAGTAAAGCTGATGGAGCTAGGTCATTTGTGGTGTACCAGATCTTATCGCAGTACTAGACAATCAATCAGGTGCAGCCCTCGGTACTCCCGATTACAAGTACGGACTACGAGTCTTGATCATCGCCGTAACAGCCGCTCCTCAATGGACAGATACTCAGCGCGGTCTTGATATTGGTTCTCTAAGTGCGTTTGGGTATGATATCCCTTATGTACCTATTGGAGGATATGTCAAGCCTGTTAGTGTTATTCAGGAATATGGACCCAAATGAATAGAGATTGCTGTAGATGTTGTAGGAATATGAATGGAACTCTTGGACTGACAGAGATATGATGGTTCGGTTCATTGGAGGTGATAAGATAGAGCTTGAGCATATACAGAGCTGTACAGTAACATACATATCACGCCGATCATTCATACAATCCCTCCCAATCATCTTCCTCTTCCAATTGAGGTGGTGGTCCATCATCCTCATCTCCTCGACCCATATACCCACTCCCATTCCCATTCCCATTACCAGAATGTCCAGCCCTAGCCTCCCTCTCCATCTCCTCCATAGCAGCCATCTCATCAAGATCCGCTTCATCAAACAGCTCTTCGCGTCTTCCACTCCCATTGACATCGGCATCGGCGTTATTACCAGGGGTTGGGGTGGGTGAACGACGGATCTCTCGCTCTGGGTCTGAATTGAATCCGATATCGAAATTGGGGGATGAAGTACGATGTCTCTGAGGTTGAAGTGGAGGAGAGGGTGGAGGGGGATGGAACGCTTCTCTATATCCTTTCATTGCATTCTGACATTAGATTTGTTCCGTTTCTCAGCTCGAGAAAAGCCGATTCGATCGAAGTGACATCGGGCGGTACGATCATGAAGCGATAGATGAGGATGAGGGTTATAAGAGAGATAGAAACAAGACATTGAAGAAGACTCACCTCCATCCTTCTCGTCCTCAAGACATTCTCAACTCGACTCATTGTGTCCATAAAATCCCCTCTAGGGAACATCCGATGTGCCCATATCTGATATGTACTCAATAGAGATTTCAAGTCTTGTCCCTATCCATCAGCTTTGTCCCTATTCGCAATATAATGAGCAGATGGTGGTCATTGCATGTTATATATAGGTGGATGAAACTTACTTCATGACCTTTTCCTCTGACTTTGAATCTTTTTGCATCTTTCATTAGGGCTGGTAAGCCGTGTTCGCCCATCAGTCTATCATCAGCTACGTCTTCCGCGACCAGTCATCACACCCCCAATCCCCATTTACAGGATCGAACAAGCGGAGAACCTCAAGAGGAGCGATGAGATGGTCGAAAGGAGGACTCACCTCTCAGCATCAATCTTTGGAATAGGTTTCCTTTTCTTCCTAGCTGGTTCTTCGTCCCCAAGTATCGGTGCTAATGGATCATAAACCCCAAGATTCCCCGTCGTAACACTTTCCTCAAACGGATCAACCTCGGGTTCGACACCAAAGTCCACTTCTAATCTCTCTCTGATATCTTCCTGGCGTTGCCTTTGAGCTGGTGGTGGTCGACGGACGGGCGTGGCTGTTCCATTTGGAGATAAGAATAATGGTTGACTTGATAATCGTTTCCTTGCTGGAGTCGATGTGGGTGATGGTGAGGGGGATGGAGTACGAGGTCTGGGTGGTCTTGATGATTGACCAGGTGGAGAATTGAACAAGTTTTCTAGTTCTGCCATTATAGTGACTTAGATATAGACATGAGATGAGTTGATTTCACTCACTAAACGCGTAAAGTCGCGTCGTCGCATATGGTTACGTAAATGCCAGGTGCGGGGCTCAATCCAAGATGATCATCGGAATCGCGTCATCCACCACCCACTCACTTTACTACACTATACATACCTGAACACATATGAGCATGGCAGAAGCAAGAGCAGCAAGGCTAGCAGCTACAGAAGCTCGACTAGCTGGATCATCTACAAGCGGTGCAAATCCCGACTCGGAGACGAAGAAAGAGATCAAGAAGGAAGAACCTATATTTGAACCGACCGAGAAGGGGGATAGTGAGAAGAAGAAGGAATTTACGAAATTATTGTTTAGGGGTGTCGTTAGGGATAATGGATATAAAGAGGCTATGGGGTGTGTGGATGTGAGTTCAACGATCGGCTTCGTATAGCTGGGCAAGATGCTTGACGTGGAGATGGATAGCGAGGGATGGGAGACAGGGGGCGTCGAATCGATGCCATTCTGCGCAGGGCGATAACAGTATAGTCCGGGGAATCAGAATGGTCGATCCAATTCCATCACAAGACTGTCCTCCTCAAGGTCAAGTGACAAATGACTTAAATTGTCATTCATCAACTGCGACGTCATTCGTCACCATCATAATCCATCACTCCCCTGTCATCCCTCTTTTCAGTCTTCTGTCCCATCACCGCCAGACGATGACCTGACTTCCAGACATTAATCAAAATATCCTCAAATATCATCTCCAACCCCTCCGAAGCGAAATATAGGGAATTAAAAGCAACGAATAATACTATCAAATCAAAGATTCTAGATGTCAAGAGTGGGCACGAGTATTTGATCTTGGTATGTCGCCATCCATTTCTATATCTTACCCCTTGCCGTCACCCAGTGATCGTCACCCAAGTCACATTTCCCCCTCCCTTGCTCCTGTATATCAATCGCGGACCATCACCCATACCGGCGTGCTCATTGTATCAAGAAGTTAGACAGCTAACGCTCAGCTTGGATTCAGGACTAGGACAGTCGAGTTTGAAAAACAGTATATCCTCGAACCTAGTTTGAGGCGGTTACATGAATTGAAATTGGGTAATGAGGTACTCAGTGAGGCTGTGAGTTTGTTTATCTATCCAACGTGTTGAAGCTGAACGAGCTTCTTCATTTGACCCCAACTCTCGCTCTCGTTTTCACGTTCCAATCCATCACTCTATACTTCGTATGTACAATCACATCGTCACGCGATATTCGCCATTCAACTCATTACCAACTCTATGCTCCTGATCGTAACGTTCATCCACCCGCTACGCATACAGGCACCCGACCTTCGATCACGAGTCAGTGGGGTAGCGACCTCAAACACAAATCATCAATCGGACGAAGCAGCCCGCCGAGCTAGGGCTTTGGCAGAATACGAAGCCGATCGTGATCTAGTAAAAGAACGTGTCAGACGAGAGAAAGTCGGAAGAGAAGCAAGGGAGGCTAAAGCAAAAGCAGATGCAGAGGCTGCTGCTACTGCCGAAGCCAGGGGCGAGGTGCCAGTGCAACCTCAGCCTGAGGTTACGGAGCAGTACGAGGGTGAAGACGACGAGGAAGAGGAGGAGGAGGAAGATATGGATTCGGATGAAGAGGATGAAGATGGAAGTAAGAGATATGCTAGGCAATTAAGGCGGTCGGCGGGTAGGGGGCAGAAATTGGGTGGTGGGCAGGTTCTTGGGAGGTAGGCTGCGGCAAGGCTGCGGTCAAATGGTCATGAGAACAGAGGAAAGATTGAGGGTCGATTTGTATCATATAGTATATCAGGTATGTTGTGCATAGTATATTACGGCTAGTGTTGATATATGTATACATCTATCTTTGCATGTATGGTTGATTCATGATCGGCACGTGGTCACTCTCGATTCTGCCGCGAGTGCGTCGGCGATAAGATCCCCTTCCGAAACACAGTGCCACACTCACCAAATCCCCTAAAACACCTTGTTCCCCCCCTTTAACACATCCCCCCTGCGTCCCCTTATCCCCTTATGGCTAGTAAATGGAATGAGTATATTGTCAACCGTCAATTCACTTAATAGTGAGTATTATACATACCCTTCTGTCTATCGAACAAACAACTAACTGTAACAGACCGACAATGACTAAAAAAAGAAGAGGAGGAGGACGAAACAAGAAGGGAAGGGGACACGTTAAGTTCGTTAGGTGTTCCAACTGCTCTAGGGCTGTTCCCAAGGTATGTTAGTATTGCTCGACTTGTATCCTCAGACGAGCGCAGCGAGGATCAGGATTATGGAGAGGATAATTGTTGGCAATCGAATTGAACGAACGAGAAGGAGTGTGATAGGAACCTGGAATACTGTGGAAAGGAGATATGACTCGCTGTCGCTGGGCTAGGGAATGTCGGAACAGCAAGAATCCCACTAACATATCTAGGACAAGGCAATCAAGCGAAACTCTGTCAAGAACATTGTCGAGGCTGCCGCTGTAAGGGATATGTCTGATGCGTCCGTATACGCCGAGTACGCTCTACCCAAGTTGTACATCAGGGTCGCATACTGTGTATCTTGTGCTATCCACGCCAAGGGTGAGTCTTTTCTACTCCGAGGGCACGTAGTGTCCGAGGATGAGGACGAGGACTGTTCCGTTCCCCCATCATTGCCATACGTGATGATGGAGACCACGCAATGATGGAGGACAGAACAGTCTCACTCTATTCCGCACAGAACATAGCTAACCTCCCCAGTCGTCCGAGTCCGATCTGCCAAGCCCAACGCAATCAACTCCCGAAAGAACCGAGCTCCCCCCGCACGTGCAATCTTCCGAGATGGCAAGGTATGTCTTCATCAAGTGAATTTGGATTTCCCGCTGACCTAGTCTCTTTCTCTATCTCCGCAATACATACCCGCTCCTCTTCACCCTCTCCTCACCTGCCTCGACCCTTTATTACCAACAAACAGAAACTCAACCCCGCAGTCGCAGCTGCTATGGCCACCAAGACCGCTGCCGCTGAAAAGACCTCTGCTTAGATTTTTGACTAAAAGTTGAGAATTAAAAGTAAAAGGTTGGATCTTCAGGGATTATAGGTTTTCTTTGTAAATCCTGGAATTTTATGCAGTGATGGAACGAGTCATTGGTTTCTGCCTTCAAATCTGACTCTGGTTCTGGTTCTAGGCTTTGATTTGAATTGGGGTGTGGGTGTTTTGATTATCCTGTCCTGAACTCACTCGCACTGAGGAATATGCGTGAATGATGATGTATCGTCCTCTCACTTCTCGTAGCTGTCACATCTCATACTCAGCTGATATCCACTGGGTCTACGATACTGCGATTTGTTCAATCACCTTGACGATCAGGGCGATCTGCCATCCGCCAGGAACACCTGTTCGCTCGCTCATTTTCGGAAAAGATATCATTCCACTGCCAACCTCATTATAACCATGACCATATAACCACAAGACGACCAATACATGCTATACATAACCACGTCATGCCATTCAACGCCCATAGCGATTCGCAATAATACGTGAAATACAACTCTTCTACCCTTGCCAGCCAAAGACACTAAACTAAACCCCAACGCCAATCCACCCTTCACGCCCCTCGGCAACAGCAACCAACTGACACAAACCCACCTCAGCCCCACCAGGAGCAGGGTTCAATTTACTAACAAACCTAATCATATCAGGATTAAACGGTAATTCTCTGCCTCTCCCTCTCTTCCCTTGTCCTTGTACTTCACCCCCTTCTTCTCCACCCTCCACAACTTGGCCTGCGCCTGCGGCTGCGCCTTCGGCTGGTGGAGCTGGAGAGTGAGTATTTGAATCGGGAGCATCGAGTTTTGAGCGGGATTTAGAAGTTTGAGCTCGTAGGAGTCGGTTTATAGTTTGGTCCTGGATGTTAGCCAAGGGTTGTGCAGTGATTTATAGAGTACAGTGTGAATGCGATGACGGATTGGAAATGTGTTTGCTGATGCGAGCGGCGGCGGGACGGTGGGATAAGAGGGGAAATAGCAAGATTCACATCATGTCTTGTGGAAAAGGGAGGATAGACGGTCTAATAAGATGGGACTGATAGGGAATGGACAAAGATTTGCGGGAATGATCGTCAAGGCATTCGACACCAGGAAGGAGAGGGGAAATGGCCGTCCTTGCCGGATTGATCCTTGATTCGACACATCACATCGACGCTGCGAAAGAGGGACGAGGGCACGTAGTCGTACTTTTGAAGAAAGAGAAAGAGAATAGACAAAGACATAGACATACCTGCTCATCTTGTAATTTCTGCTCCATTTGCCTTTTCCTTCTCCTAGCTGATTCTTCCCTTCGTTGGATCCGTTCAGCTTCAGTGAGGACTAGAGCTTTTTTAGCTCCTGCTTCTGGGATGTTAGCGGTTGGCTCAAGCGTTTGGTCATGATGAACTGTAAAGCGAGCGGGACTAGGCACGAGTAGAGTGGTGTTATGGGAGTCGAGCTGTTGTATAGGAATATAAGGAATGGCCGTTGGAATGAGAACCAAGAGTGACATCTCGTCTTGAGGAGCCTGACCTTGGACCTTCACTCGAACGAGAAGAGAAAAAGGAAGACATCGAAGGAGTAGGGGTACAGAATACAGAACAGAAGACGAAAACTTACCAGGTAACGAGACCAACGTCTCTTGTAGATCTTTATTCCCCTTTGCCCTCTGCCTAGCAGTCAATTTCGAGGGCGAAGTTGAACGTGTTTCCTCATCGTCCATATCGTCCGAATAGAATTCTTCTTCTTCTCCATCTTTATCGGAGCGTGGTGGGGATTCTGATATTCAGCTCTTTATTCTTTCCTCTTAGACCCTGCCTAGTCTCTCTGCTCCTGTGTGTCTGATCATTCCTACTTGCATTTCGACTTGTGATCGATTAGAGGGACGGGTACATACCTATTCTAGCATGCTTTGCTTTACCCCCGAAAGAAGCTGATGCGACTCTCTTTCCTTTCCCCATCCCCATCCCCGTTGATGCTGAAGTAGAAGTAGATGCAGAAGTAGATCCCATACCAGCACCATGCGATCCGGGGGTTGGGTTGACTTTAAATCGAATCTTGACAGGAGCAGGTATAGGTACTATTATCAGCCTCCCTTCCGCAATGCGTATCGAACACACATACATTCCTCTTCCTCATCTTCACCCTCAGCATCGACATCAAGATCCATTTGATTCTCTACATCCTCCTCTTCTCCTTCCCCATCCACGTCCACATCTTCTTCCAGCTCACCCTCAGCATCCTCTTCCGCTTCAATATCCGATTCGAGCTCATCTTCACCTGAACCTGATCCTGATGCTGAAGCTGAAGCTGAGGAAGAAGGTTCGGAAGGTTCAGCGTACGAAACGGCAGATACCCGCTTTGGTCTCGCTGGCATCTTGTCGTCTTCTGATAAGTAGTATATATATCTCTACTCGAATGGTTACGCGTCAAGTCATTCAATGACGGTATACGTTAGTTGATTAACGGAATCAATTCTGTGGATTTTAAAGGTAAAGTCATCTATCTGTAATATATCACAATCATCGATTAACGCATACATACATACCTCACAGACAATATGGATTTCTCACAGTTTAGCGGAACAGAGCAGGCTCACATGACGAAAGTCATTGAGAAGAAGCAGGTAGGTTTGCGTTCTGGTTTGGTTCGTGTCGTTTTGTGGGAGAGGTGAAGAGGTGGTGGATCGGTTCGGTGTGATTTGGTGATACTGCCGGATTTCATGGGAAATGGGAATGGAGTACAGAACATACATTGGGCAAGTGACGGATCTGAAGGTTGGTACATGGCTATCAGAAGAAAGAGAAACGAGAGGAGCGACAATGGAACGGCGCAAGAGGAGGTCCTCGATTCATTCATTCGAGACACCATCTACCGATTCACCTACGCCAAATCACCTTCCGCTCACCGCCCGAAACGACTTGCTAACGCCCAGATGCAAGATTTCATGAGATTATACTCTGGTCTAGTAGAACGATGTTTCAATTCATGCGCCAATGATTTCACTTCAAAGACATTGACCAACAATGAGGTATGTCATCTCTATATCTGGGTTTAAAACGACCCATCTATCCACTCCGCACCCAAGTCATCAATCACATCACCGATAGCCCTTCTGAGTTACCCCTCGCCTCATCTATTAGCACTAGCCGCATCCCACTCCCCTCCCCCGCGCTCCCTTCCATGCTGATGACTAGTCAACATGCGTAATGAACTGTACCGACAAATTCTTGAAACATTCTGAAAGGGTCGGAGCTAGATTTGCGGAACATAATGCTGGTAAGTTAATGGTCGGCGGGTGATGAGTGATGGGTGTCGTACAGCTCAGATTACAAATCCTGTCACGAATTAGAGCAAGGCTGACAATATAGAGCAGATGCAGGGCAAGTAGACCTTGTTGGGAGTTTAGTAGGAAGTCAAAAACGTACAAAGAGATGTATCACCATTCATACAGAATCACAACAAAGCCAAGACCAGAATAGTGCTGTCTTCCTGAGTTTATGAAGACGGTGCGCTCGGGACGATCTCACCAATACAGTCGTCGAGTTTGGTTCTATTCCAGATTGATTTCGATTTCGACCAATGTTTGGCGTCTACGGCTATAAAATCGGATCTAACGATTTTACCCCTTGCCCTACAGATTAACCTGGAAGGATCTTCAAATCGGATATATACCCCTTCCATCCGGCCTTCATCTATTCCGGAGTTCTGGATGAAAGCACTCTGTCCTTGAATAATCTCCAAAACCTCCTCCCTGGTCACACTATCGCAGTACTTGATTAATGGAACCTGAGCAATCCTAGTGCCTCTTAATAATCTCGTAATAACCCCTCTGGCGCAATCGGTATTACTCACTCGATCATGGATATCAAATACAAGGAACAGATCGTCCAAGTGGGTATAATGGATCGAATGTTTCGCATGACACCATTCTCCATATAGGATATATCGTTCTGGAAAAGCGGCATCTTGGAATAGGATATTCGTCAATGCGACCGAATGTTCTTCTAACCATTGGTTTAGACCTCTAAATTGACCAGAATCATTTGCGCTCGCGTGGATTAGATGACTTCGATTTTGAACAACTAGTTTTAAATCACTATCAAGTGAAATACCGAGATTCGCTCCGTCGATTTTCTCTTCAATAGTCAATTTACCCTCGAGTTTTCCGTGTGAGAAAATATCGGAGAGTAAATCGTCGGTTGTCGAAGCGCCAGTATCGATATAATGAGGTGTTCTTGGAAACTTCCTTAGGGGAATAGGTTTCGTTAACCACTTCACAACCAAGTCTTTGGCGGCAAGGAACGAGCTGATGCGTATGATGGTCGAAAACCCTTCATCAAGAGTTGGAGGTTCCATAATCTTGTTCATTTCTTCCAGAGCCCTTACCCCTCTCCCGGCCCGGATAGTAGCATGCTCGATCCTCTGATCAATCCTCTGTCGGCATAGTCCCTTGTCATAATCGAAATAAATCGCAATAACCCTTCGCCTTCGGTCCGAGTGGACCATGGTCAACCAATTCCTTCGATCTTTGGAACTAGGATTACATCGATCGAAAATGAGAAATGTCTTTAATGGCCATTCTCTTGATATTTCCTTTTCACACATTTCCCTAGATCCACATTCATCTTGACTGATGATTATCGTTGGATTTTCCTGATTGTTGTTGTTGTTGTGAGAGAACCGCCTTTTCGAGATCATTTCTGAGAAAAACGATTTCCCAGATCCGGGTTTACCAATCAGGAATAAAATGATATTGTCCATATTGTTAAAGTCGAGTGGTTCGCCTTGGAAATTGGATTCGGTGAGTGGGGCCGTGGGCTCGATGAGGGGTGGAGGGGTTGAATATAATTTCCACCGGTGAGATACCCATTTCGATACAAAGGTAACTTGGACTTCGGATTCAAGTGATTTCGGTCGGGTTCGTCGGAGTAATCTGATAGCCTCGTCGGAACTGAGTTTGGGCATTTTCATCCCACTACCATCTCCATCCCCATCCTCCCCCTCCAATTCCTTATCACTCCCGCCGCCTTGTCCTAACATGGTGATCAGACAGGCTAAAACCGTTCCAGCCCTCCCTACACCTCCTCCACAGTGTATGACCCATGATCCCCCCGCCGAGACTCTATCCCAAATAACATCCATCTCGGCACATGTCGGCGCGGTATAGTTGTCCAACATGACTTGATGATGTTTGATCCTCTTAAGTCTGAACCAACGATCGGGTAAAGGTCCTTCTTTATTGAGTGACAGTAAATCCGTAATCCCCATTCGTTCTAGACAATCCACATCTTCCTCTGTTCTGGGTGTCGACATCCCAGCAATCTTGAATGGATAGATCCAAGAGAAATACCTCGGTAGTTCGTAGTCTAGATACTTGACACTTTCCCTAGGCTGACATGGATGGAGCCATAGTACCGAATGAAGTCGAGTAGCGTTCGGAGTATAGAGAACATCCGGCCATGGAGCGAGAAGTGACTCTTCAAGTTCGACTGGGATTTGCTGTTTCTCGGATTCTGTCACGGTGGGACCAAAGGAACAAGATGAATTGATTGCGAGATCATCGATGACTTGCTCCAGCAGTGCTGAGTTCCGATACAGAGCCTGGGCGAACGCAAGTTGACGGGTTTTAGGATCACGAATGACTTCTGCCAGACTTAGGTAACCTTGAAAGGCTCGAGGGTGTTTATGGATAATCCGAGTCGATAATTGTATTTGCTATAGATCAGTGCATGATCCCAACCAGCTGCCTGCGAGGTGACGTACCATCTCTGTATCCTGCAAACTCATAAGCACCTCGTACGACCCTTCGACCGATAAACCCCTCCAACGGTCCATCATCCCATCAATCCCTCGTTTATTCAAAATTGCTCCAATACTTTTATCGAGATGATGATCATCTCTCGAACTCGTCGTCACATGAAAATCCCTCTTCCCCAACCCCATCCTAACTCTCCATCGATGACCTTCATTCCAAATCACACATTCCCAATTAACACTCCCATCTCTACTGGATCCTTCTCCTACGCAGTAGACATGATCCACAGCGAGAGTGGAGATCATGGTATGCATCAAAGGGCGCTTGAGGAATTTGTACTCTTCAGCCGTGATCAGTGTGATGTGGCCTGGGATACTGTGAAGTTGAGATTGGGCATCGTAGACACTGGGCAGGTGAGGGGAGAATAAGGCGATTGTACCATTATAGTGATCGAATCGGATTGATTCAGGCGGTACCTGCATGATTATCAGTGTATTATCGTTCAATGAGATATATGTCGTTGAGAGAGGTCAGCTCCAAGGAACACGGTGTGCATGATATATAAGAGGAATGAGTAACAAGGATGGAGTGTTGAGTCGCGTTGAATCAGTTGGCACAATCTGCAGAATTCAGTTCGCATACGGATTAACGGATCCGAGCATTCAGTTGTTGGATGATGCTTCCGCCAATTCCACTATGCCTTCTTCAGAGTCTGGATCCAATCTCGAGCCAAGGGAGCATCGATATACCAGTCATGTCCCTCAAGCTAATTCACTTGTGCTGATATATGCATCGTAAAAAGGCGATAGAAGATCAACTTGTAGCCCAACTAAACTCCTCCCCCACTTTTCCCTTTCATCCCCCGCCCAGATCCGTATTCACAACAGCCACATCCACGTTTAGACCGTGTTCTTCTGGACCGGTCCTAGCAACAATGTCCAGAACCTACATGAGTCGAACTAGAGCTGACTCCGGCGGTATCTCTTGCAAAAGCGAGGTAACCAATTGTATGGCCTATAAAGATGGCGAAAAGGATATAACCATTGTAGTACATTCCGAGCAGCATCCTACTTGTCAGCGGGGTCGAGAGTATGTCAAAGGGGAACGAGCTTACACCAGGAAAGAAACGGTAAATTGAGTTACATATGCGAAAGCTCGAATGAGTTGCTGTACCCAAGAAGGAGTAAAACTATTATCAGCCATCAACTCCACTCATCTCAAGATCATGAACCCACTTGAACGGGACAACACATTGTCCTTCAACTCCAGCCTCCTTTCCTCCGAGTCCAATGACCGGAGTCGATCCACCATGCCCGTTACCGCTCCCATTCATAAGCGCATACTTGGCCATAGCTTGCTTGACGATTCGTCGATCGTAGTCCCTTGCTAACCTCCTCAACCCCTCAATGGCGATGACGAGGAGGAATACGCCAATGACGGATCCTGCGAATTTGGCTTTGGTGTTGTTGTGCCATGTTGACGAGAGGAAACAGGTATCTACGGTGTACCAGTTCCACAACATTGAGACTGGGGTTAGCGCGAGTTGATAAGCGAAGCGAAGTAGCGACTGGGGTATTGGTCTCGAGAGCGAGGCATGAGGTGGACCACCGCGGAGGAATGCGCGATGATAGTGTAGCAGACTGGAGAAAGAGAATGTGAAGAGACCAGAAGGACACGGAATTGACTTGAGGGAAAGGGATTACGATGAGATAATCTGGATGATCCTAGTATCGGGACTCACTCTTACAAGCCGAAGCCCCGCCCATACCCATACCCATATCCATCGAAGAAGATGAGTCGGTAGAATTGGAAGTAGAGTTCCCCATGTCCATCCCGCCCATATCCATTCCAGAGTGATCCATCTTAATTATCGATGGGGTTTAGGTTAAAATAAGTGAAGTGAAGTAAAGTCAAGTGGATCGAAGTGATGAAGTGATGAAGAAGAGAGAGGACGGGAGAGCATTATATATACCACATTCCACATCCCACATACCCCTAACCCCTAGTTATCGCTAAGCAATCCTAATCTCAAACCAAACCTAAAGGAAGGTCAAGAATGTGCTCTAGTATCAGAGTCAAATGATTATAATGGCTCGCGTTGTTTATCGCTCGTGGCACTGAGGCCTTTAGGTGTATGTGTGTGGGTGATCGGAATGAGGGTATGGCGTTCGACTTCCTGCTGGTAGCGTTGAATGTCCGATGACATCTCCAGAGCTACCTGTAACCGTGGGAGTAGACGAGATCAGCTTTTCAGCTTGTATATACAGCACCTTTTTCTGTGGCGGAGTTGGTGAACATTATCCCAGTCTTTCGGTCAATGTGCCTGACCATAATTGGCGCACCTCATTACAGTTTACCTTTGTGAAGCATTCTCACGTTTCTCAGTATACAGCTGCGACTTCACCGCTGAAAGCAGGTCGCTCAGTGTACAGTTGCTCAAACTTCGCGTCTAGAGCATGTCAAGCATAGATATAGCCTGTGTAGCGATAGCTCCGCTCTTGTAACTGACTGCCGGTGAGTAACCTGTTCCTGACGACGTGGTATTCACCAGAATCACCGAAAGAAGTAAATCCGCTTGTTCACCGGTAAGAAGCATACGAGGATCGGTGTAACAATACTCCATACCTATCCACCGTCTGTCTCGGTCTAGTCTTTCACCGAAATCCAAACCCACTATCTCATTCATCCGCGGTAGCGGTAAAGGAGAAACAGGAAAATGACACCAAGGCCCCCAAGCCATTCCCATTCACACACTCTCGGTTCCCCGACTTCATCAACTTATTCCCCTTCAATCTCCCGAACTGCCGGTTCTCAAACTCCAAATATCCCATTAACATTACCTAGATGGGGTGGACCTCCTCCACCACCATTACCCCATCACCCTCATAACAATAACAGTAGACCACGCGATATTGGATCTGGTTCGATATCGTTAGCAAAGATTACTGGACCACCGGATAGGACGACATCGGATTTCTATAGAAGGGATCCGATTGATGATTATACCCATAGTGGTGGGAGTGGGACATTTAGCAAGATTAAAGAATACGAACTGCAGCAACAAGAGTATCAGAGGGTGGGTGGGTACGAGAGGGACAGGGGTGTCTCGGAAGATCCTAGTAGTATAGGTGTAGGGACGAAAAAGAGGAGGAGAGATAGTGAAAAACCACTGGAGGAAATGGATGATCGGTGAGTGATGGTCTGGGAGTAAAGGCAACTGTACTGACTCTAGGCCCCTGGCTATTACATGTGCACCCTGTAGAACGAGAAAGATCAGTGAGCCTTGATGTCAGGTGTGTTGGAGGGGAGCTGATGAACAGAGTGCGATAGCAAGAAGCCAATTTGCGAAAACTGTACCAAGTAGGTCTTTCCTGTGATACCATCCATACTCAATCATGTTTGTTTGAGCTAGGTTGCTGTTTATATAATATCTGCTTGGGCACGGCCCATTCATCGAAGCCGCTGACAAGCAGGAGCCCTCACGAGTGCTACTACCCCGTCAAGCTCAAACCCGGTCTACGTCCGGGAGCTGGTATGGACGTCATGCGTCGTGTCGGTATGTGCCCTTCTGCTTGAAAGAGCAAAAGCTAACGACAAGAACTACTAGAAGACCGAATGGCATCTTACGAATCTCGCCTAGCAGATCAAGATGTCCGATTATCTCAAATATCCCAATCCCAAACTCAGGCCCAACCTCAAGCATACTCTCAGATCATGAACCCTCTTTCCTCGTCTTCGAATCAATTCATCCAAACACCCTCTTCTGGTCTGATCACGCAAGGATTCGACATTCAGAACGATTTCAATAATCCCAATCCCCTCTCCCTTGGTCCTTCGGGACATACCGCCTCTCCAAGCGGATTATCCTCTACATCATTCCGAGATCCCCAAGTCCTTCCTCCAGATGATATCGTTCGCGACTTGATAGTCTTATTTTATACTCACATCCACCCCTGGGCACCCATTTTATCCCCTACAATCCCAAATTACACTCAACCATGGAATATTATCGTTCATGCCATTGTCGTCGTTTCTCTCCGCTTATCTACCGATCAACGTCTTTCTTCACCTACGACAAAACAAGCATATAGGCAAGCAGCCAAACAACATATCCTGAGTCACGCTATTGAATCAACATCAATCGATTCAGTCCAAGCCTTAGCTCTCCTAGCTCTAGATTTGATCGGATCAGAACAAGGCCCTTCTTCATGGGGTATCTTGGCCCTCTTGACTCGTTCAGCGGTACATCTGGGTTTAGCAGCGGAAGAAGATCCAAATATCTACATGGCTGGAAGAGCTCCTCCGAATTTGAGTAGGACATCTATTATTCCGCCAGTAGCGAATTGGTTCGAGGATGAACAGAGGAGAAGGTTGTTTTGGTTGATCTTTTGTTTGGATCGATATGCTTGTGTTTCGACCGGATGGGATTTCGCATTACCGGATTTCGATATCAAGCGGAGATTACCTGCAAGTGATGAATTGTGGATGAAGAATGTGAGTTGACCTTTATGCTTCATATTCCATTCACTACTTCCACTCTACCATCCTGTCCAGTTCGGTCATCAGTACGACTCTGCTCACGACTGCCTTGCTATTACTCCCCATCACATTGTGATCGCTCATCCCACTCGTGACCCGCTGACAAATAGGAATGGCACCAAACCCCACTCTTCAAACCCGTTCTCCACCGCGACGTTACTCCCAACCCAACCTCATTATCCCCATTATCTCACCTAGTCGAAGCTCTCGATCTCCTAGGTCGAGCACACACACTACAGAGTCAAGTGATTGAACCGGGAGATACTAGAGCTGTGGAAGTTAGGAGGGATATGAGTATGACTATTAGTTCGGCTGCTAGGCGGTGGTTT
>Ga0265797_10005750_pt1 | contig 17953 bp, 7 predicted proteins | sample P2T30metagenome_FD_192433 | JGI IMG/M metagenome (GOLD analysis project Ga0265797, IMG submission 192433) | Plant litter microbial communities from East Loma Ridge, Irvine, California - P2 T30 | ecosystem: Environmental > Terrestrial > Plant litter > Unclassified | place: USA: California...
GGTTCCGGTAGATCATTTGTCAGAAGTTTAAATGCAGACGTGGTTGTCTTGCGTGGTAACGGTAGCAGTACGTTTAGGAATGTGTTCTCAAGCATGGACTCAGACTGTCAATGTCCCTCTGAAGCTACATAGCCGCGTAGTCGTTGGCAGCTTGTTCTAGGTTGATATCATTCCAATCCTACATCTTGAAGTGTAAACTTGTGACCATAAACCTTAGTTTACCGAGGCGATCCTACTTGAATTAGAATAAGACCCTTGAACTGGCGTAACAGAAACAAGACATGCAGCGGCAGGGAAGTGGACATATCGGCAGTACAAGCATGTTTCGATGATCGCCTATCTTCTTATACCATGCTCGACGTAGAACCACCAGCTGTGCCTTCCCATTTCTTTGAACGAAGTGAGGTGTTGCTTCGTGGGACGGCTGGCTGAGGCACGCTCGCAGGACAGGCCACCCCTGCCCGCACGAACAGAGCGTGCGAGCCTCGACCAGCTGCCATTATGTACACTTTCACCCCTCACTCCACTGCAAATACCACGACCTCCACCACTCATACGCCGGACGTCTGGAAACGAAATACCAGGCATACACCTACATGTAGTCTGCCCTGCGAGAGCTGCTCCTTAGCACTCCCCAATCCAGCAGTAGTGACCGCCTACTCACCCCTTGGCTGCCAGTGTCGCGTGCACACCTACACCTCGAAACACAACGCAAACAACCTCAAACCATGTCGGCCTCTTCATCGAATACTCCAGCTACACCCGAACACGCCACTCCTCGACGAGCCGCTATGACTCGCTCCTTCACCGTACCGCCGAAGCTCACAGTGTCCACGCGAACAAACCCAGTACCAGAAATCGGCGCTGCAGATGGAATCGAGACTCTCTACGTCCACCCGAGCGCAAGTATAATCAAGTTCAACACCGGCGGCTCTCGACCTGGTAGCAGCTCAGGCTCACCGCTTGGGAGACACACAGATGGCTCAGGAACGCTACCATGGGCCTATCCGACCGAGAGCACAGTCGCAGTCGGCCCGATGGAGATATACCGTGTGCCTGGATCTGTCTCCTTTCTACATTCTGGCGCGTTATTGCACGCGATCCTGCCGCGAAGCCAGTGCTGGTGCGTCGACGGCGTGAGCAAGTTCGCTTTCCGCGTCTTGCCAGAAACATACTACCGGATCGAACTACCTGGCGAGACAGCAGAGGACCTGGAGCTTGTGGAGGCGCTGAAGGCGACGCTGAAAAAGGTGTTGTTTTACGAGCGCACGGCATGTCCATTTGCGCGAGGCTTCACGGTGGATTTGCCTGTGGAAGAGATCAAGATTAAGAAGAGGAACAGTGTTCGCGAAGGGCCAGCGAAGAAATGGAAAATGGAAAAGGCGTATAAGTGGAGGCCTGAAGGCTGGGAGGAAGAGGAGGCGAAGAGGCAGTTGGAAGCAAAAAGTTCACGACCTAGCGGTGACAACAGCTCCGGACCTTCTGACGAGGAAAACGCACGATCGGATCAGTCAGAGGAGGATGAGCAGGAACGACTGGACACAGTGGAAGCATCGCCTTCGAAATCACGACCAACACCTATGGCATCGATGCGCTCGGTCACAGCGCCCGCGCAAGTTCAGATACAACAAACACTCCCTTCACGAGTACGGTCGCGAGTACAAGCTGTAGAGACTGTCGATCGTGCACAAAAGGCCGAGCGGGTACGCTTCAGTGCTGAAGTCGAGCGACGAAGCTCTGTTAGAACGAAAAGACTTTCAACAATTCCAGTTGATATGCCACCTTCACCACCGGATTCTAGCGCTGGTGCCGAAACGTTTGTCGAAGAAGATTCAAATGAACTTAGCGAAGACGTAGAAGATTCTTTGAATGAAGTTGAGGAAGAGAATGCTTCGGGCGAGCATGATTCTGCAGAGACTTCAGACTCTGGAGAGGCTTTGCCAGGTTCTGAGACAGACCTTGAAAAGGATAATTCCCCTGCAGAAGTCGAGAACGAACCTCCTGCACTTGAAAATTCGAACGAAACAGCCACATCACAAACTGATGGAGCACAACCGCCATCGATTGAGCCAGAAAGGAAACCCGAGAAAAATAACTCTACGCACAGCGCAGCTGAGCTTGATGCCATAGATTATTACGAGGAATCGAATTCTCAAGAAAAAGCAGACGTCTCCGTAGCACGGAGACAAAATCACGAAAACGACAAAATTGAGAAGTCAACAAACGCACCGTCAGTATCTACCGCACCAACAAAAGCAGCTACTGAAGACCCATATGCCGCAATCCAAGCACGCATCCAAGCGCGTCGTTCCATTGGAGGTTCGACGACCTCGTTCCAGCCAACCAACAACCCTCCGATCAGCAAAAGTTCATCTTCGAATGCGTCGTCAGCTTCGATTGCTTCTCAGCGATCATCGATACCAAACCGAGTGCAACATAACCACTCGATTGCGGCAGTACTGGTCAACAAGGCTTGCGCGGTATTCCTTGGCCCACCAGCACATCTTGTGACAATGATGCTGCGGATCGCCGCCAGATTTTCGAGTGGTGCGTTTGGAAGCAACAGCATGTTCTTCGTCGAGTCTCCGATCGGAAGCCCTAGGCGTGTTCCGGGGAGCTTTTACCTTGAAGACGAGGAGGACCATGGCTGGAAGAGCGAAGAGGAGGATTGGGACGAGGATGATTTTGGTGTGCCTCTGAAGAGCCCGGTGAGGCTTAGCGGACTGAGAGAGCGCGCGAGAAAGCATGGGTGGGAGCTGGAGTGATGGCGTGCAGGGATGCTCCGTTTGAAGATGATGCTACTACTAGCGCTGATAATATGCTATGATTGGACGACGAGATGGATGTACTGTACTTTTTATAATCGCTAATTTTTGCGGTGCTGATGGACGCCGCTTACGAAGGATACTCATCATGTTTCGCATCGTCAGCTATGAAACACATGAACATTCTGGTATACTTGTATGTGATGTGCATATATAAATATATCCCTTTTCCCCAGTCCCAAAGCGGGGATATTACGCCAATCGCGGAGTCTAGCTCCTTGTTCTGCAACTTGACCCTGACCAAGCCCGAACGATGGAGCGAGCGCGCGGTCCAGGTAGGTCCAAAAGAAGCAGAGCAACGAGTCCACATTGGGCGTCATCACTCTAACCTCCTTCTTTTTGTGTGTACCTTACTTTTCTTACCAAACACAACTCTGCCTCATTCCTTTGGCAGCAGTCTTGTACACCCGCCCCAATCAGCACATTTCGCCTATCTGTACCCGACCCACTCCGACCCCCTCCCACCTCACCGTCACGCGGGCTTACTATAAACGAAAAGAAGACCCGGCACGTGGTGATGGGCGAGGACACACACAGGCGGCGCAGCGCCTCGATCGTGCAAGCTGCAGGCGGCAAGCACATGGGCTCCATCAAGTCTAACAAGCACAACAAGTCCAAGCACGGCTACCGACAGTCTTCCATCTCCCTGGCAGGCCACAACGGCAGCAGCAACACCGCCGAACACTCCAGCACAGCCGTTATCCACGAGGACTCGGCGCCTTCGAGCTCAGACGTCGAGATGAATGATATGAGATCTGATGAAGAGGATGAGGAGATGACTGACGACGAGGAGACGGGTCTTACACAAGCTGAGCGGCGGAAGCGCAGGCGTAGGAAGAGGCGGAGCACTATGCTGGACGAGAGGGTCGCTGGCGGTAACGGTAATCCAGGCGATATGAAGCGCACGGAGGAGCAGCTGGCGAAAGCGAATCTGCTGTCCATGTACGGCGTGAACGCCGTCTTGATTGGGTTGTGGTACACTTTCAGCATCTCCATCTCGGTCTACAACAAGTGGATGTTTTCAAAGGAGAATCTGGATTTCCATTTCCCGCTGTTCACCACGAGCTTGCACATGGTCGTGCAATTTACGTGCGCGTCGGCGGTGCTGTACTTTTTGCCGCATCTTAGGCCTGGTGCTGGAGCTGGAGGTGGAGATGCGCACGCGCAGGGCTACTCGCAGGTTGAGGGAGATGAGGATGGTTTGGAGAGACGGAATGGTACACCACCGGCAGAGAGCAAAGGCCCGCTCATGACACGCTGGTTCTACCTCACTCGCATCGGCCCCTGCGGCACAGCGACAGCCCTCGACATCGGGCTCGGAAACTTTTCATTACGATTCATCAGCCTGACTTTCTTCACGATGTGCAAGTCCTCAGTCCTAGCCTTCGTGCTGCTCTTCGCCTTCATCTTCCGCCTGGAAAAACCCTCCTGGCGCCTCGGCGGAATCATCACCCTCATGTCAATAGGCGTGGTAATGATGGTCGCCGGCGAAACAGCCTTCAACGCCCTGGGCTTCATCCTCGTGATGACCGCCTCCTTCTGCTCCGGCTTCCGCTGGTCCCTAACCCAAATCCTGCTGCTCCGCAACCCAGCAACAAGCAACCCCTTCAGCAGCATCTTCTTCCTCACCCCCGTCATGTTCTTCGCCCTCTTCCTCCTCGCCCTCCCCATCGAAGGCCCCAGCGCCGTCCTCGAAGGCCTGCACACCCTCGCCGAAACCAAAGGAATCTTCCTCGGCACCCTCATCATGCTCTTCCCCGGCGCTCTAGCTTTCATGATGGTCGCCGCCGAATTCGCTCTGCTGAAGCGCACTTCCGTCGTCACGCTCTCCGTCTGCGGGATTTTCAAAGAAGTCCTGACGATCTCGGCCGCCGGCGCGGTTTTCGGCGACGAGCTCAGCCCCATCAACGTCAGCGGTCTGGTCGTCACTATCGCTTCCATCGCGGCGTACAATTACTTGAAATACCTCAAAATGCGCAGCGACGCGCAGAAGCAGGCGCACGAGCTCCTCGAAGAAGAGCGAGACGAAGGCAGCGGTGGCGAGGGTGCTAAAGCTGGCAATAGGCTTTCGTACGATGATACCGAGCCTGAAGAGCCGAGACGGCACCATCGGCAGACGAGCGCGCTGATGCGGCATAGTCTGTCGCTGGCGGTGGGCGAGGCGCATTCACAGCACGGTCCTGGGCAGAGCAGCTCGCAGAGTCCTGTCAAGAGGCCGGAGAATTTGGAATAAGGATTTCTTGGTGTTTTTTTTTCTCGTTCTGTTGGAACAAAGTCATATACTTCTTGCTGTTTTTTCGTAGTCCCTCTATGGCATGGAGAGGAGCGGAAAGAGAAAAGGCAAGCGACAAATAAAGATCTAGTGTATTACATCTATGTCATGTCTATCACACGCTGGCCTCCTAGGTCGAGCAAAAGGCACACAACTGCCCACCACGTGAACTCAAACTCTTGATGCTGTCATGCCACATGTTTTTCCCCATCTTGTCCCATCTCATATCCACCCCATACCCATGTCCACCACTAATTGAAGTTAAACGCATTCCTGCACAACGGACAAGTACTAGCATTGCTCGTCTTGAACCACTTGAACAAACAGCTAGCATGGTACATGTGCTTGCACGTCGGGCAGCGCTTCTGCGGCAATTGGCGGTCGCCGCTGATAATGCTGTAGCAGATCGCGCACTCGGACTGGCCTTTGAGGGCGCCGGTGACGTTGCGGCGGAAAGAAGACACGCCGTCGGAGATGGAACCGTTCTGTGAGGGAGGGTTGTTAGTGGGGTTGTTCTGTTTCGTTGTGGGGAGGGGAGGGGAGAGTTTATGGGATGAGGATGACTTACAGAGAACGTGATGACGCCCTGGCAATTGCGCAGCCAGCTCTGCCATTTTTCTTCTTTGACTGCGACACGACTGACACCTACGACTTGCGCGGAAGCGAGCGGGTACGCGTCCGGGAGCACGATTTTGATCGCCATGGTCTGCTCGTCGACGACGTACGAGACGTTGATTTCCTTGCTGCGCATGCCGACCTTGACGGCCCACTTCTCGTTCTCGGGGTCCTCCGCGATGCTCTTCTCGTTCCACTCAGCGACGCCCTGCAAACTGCTCGCGACGATGAGCGGCGAGATGTACTTCGCCGTCCAGGACTCGACGGCCAGCGAGGTCTGGCGGCTGCGGATGTCGAGGTAGTAGGCCTTGACGAGGCTGGGGAGGTGGGTGAGGGCGAGGTAGAAGAGGTGGGAGAGGAGGTACTGGACGTCGCGCTCGGGGTTGTCTTCGAGGTCGGGTTGGTAGGTTTGGACGTCGAATTTGGAGGCGTCGATGGGTTTGCCGCGGGTGTGGCCGAGGAAGTCGAGGCAGAGGTTGAGGAGGCCGGAGAGGTAGGTGCCGTCTTTGAGCTGGTCGATGTAGTCGCTCTTGACTTTGTAGCTGGAATTGGCGAAGTGGTCGAAGAGGAGGCGCCAGCTGTAGAGGTAGCTTTGGAGGCTCAGGGGCATGGAGCGGTCGAAGGAGGCGTCGGCGAGTGTGTCGAGGGTGGGCGCTTCCAAGATGAGTGAGAGAAGCTCGTCAGGCAGCTGCGCAGTTCTGTTGTCAAGCGCGGCGTCGAAAGAGATCTTTTCTTGGGTGGAGGGCACCTTGATGTGCAGCAGGCTGAAGGCAGCTTGCTGGATGGCTCTAGACTTTGTCATCATGAGAGGGTAGAGCTCCTCAATCTCCAGCAGGGCTTCAATCTGTTTCGGAGGCAGTTGAGAGAGCAGACGGCACAGCAGGTCGTTAGTAACCATGAGCGGCTGGTGAGAGTCATCAGGAATTCCACCAGTAGACTTGAGCAGGTTAAGCAGGCCATCGAACATCTGCTTCTCCTGATCCTTGAGTGCATCAACAAGATCATCGTTGGGGTCTTCGCTCTTGGAAAGCTTTCTCAAGGTGTGAAGGAGCCTCAGAGTGGCATTGATGAGCGGAATGCTCCTCTCGTTGATTGTGTCCTCGTCGACTTGATCCCAGGTGGCAGTCATGCTAGACAGTATTTGAGTCCAGTGTTCGCCATAAATGTCTTGCATACCAGGCAACAGATACGCAAGTGCCTTGGCCACCTCACTTCGGATGAGAAGATCGTGCTCGGGCTCCAGCCATGGTGTGATGTGCTTGATTAAGAAGACCAGACGCTGCTTAGCGATTACGTCAACCACATCATCTTGAGAATTGAAGATGGTGTTGAGAGTGATGAGTTCACGGACAGCTTTGTCTTGTTTCTGACCGACATCCAGGCCAGTCAAGTCTGATACGATCTCATTGCAGACGCGGTTGAGATACTGGCTGCCTGCCAAAGCTTGAGCGTTACCTACGAGCTGTGCCTGGGTGGCGAACAAGTCTCCACCCTTACGGAGAGCGCGCAGGGATTCCTCGCCACTCTTGACAACCTCAGACGAGGAGCCATGCCTCTCGATCAACTCAGCATAGATGCGACTGGAGGCCAGGGCCGAGTAATAAGCCTCAGAGGATGACTCGGACCCAGATCGCTGCTCATCGATGGCCTTCTGGAATGTTGGCCATGTGCTGGGTTCAGCACTGTTCAAGATCTTACTGATGGCTGCACTGGCCTGGCTGATGAAGTCAAGGATTTCTGCGTCGTGTTCAGGGCTTGGAATCCAGAGTGCATTCATGCCTGAGACGCTCAAATTGTCCTCGCCAACCAGTACTGTCAACAAAAGAGACGCCACCAGCGTTGCTAGCACGTTGCCCTCGGAAGAGTGAACGCGGTCCTCGAGATCAGTAGTGGTAAGCAGTTTCGTCACGTACATGGCCGTGCGGAGTGCCTGCGATAGACCTTCTGCGTCCCGAGAATATTGCCTCTTGGCGGGCTCTCCCTTCGAAACCAGATTGACGGCACCGCCGAAGGGGCTCAGGACTGACAGTGAGGGTGCAGGAGTTGTCATGACTGCTCGAAGAGCTGCGTTCCAGCCACTCAAAGAGGGCAGCGCCTTATCGGCTTCGTCGACTTTGCCGTTCGGCACAAGTCTTGAAGTCAACTCGAGCAAGGAGTCTATGCTCAACGACCTGTCCGACACCTCTTCAAGGTTTTGTCTCACGACTGAGAACTTGTCGACCGATCCGTCGCTTTCTCCTGCTAGGGACAGCTTGGAAGAGAGCTTGCTGGCCAAGTCCGCGATCTCGTCATCTGATGATTTCTCAAGGCGGAGAAGACTTGTCAGCAGCTGATCCGTGTTTGCAGCGGATCCAAGTAGGAGTTTCGAAAGGGCACCCTTTGATGCAGAAGCGAGGTGATCGAAAGATGCTAGAGCGTCTGTAGGCGCATCCTCACTTGCAAGTGAGTCGTTCAATTTGCCCAAGATGGATGAGATAGTTGTTGCTGAAACGACTAGCACAGGCAGGAGATCAACCAGCAGGCGAGGACAGGCAATCTTGCCACCAGTACTGGGAGTTGATAGGTCGGTGATCAGTTTTTGCAGCTTGTCGGAATTTTTAGCCAGCTTTACTGCACGTTCGGGCGTTTGGCGATTGAACAATGTCTTACATAGCAGCTCCTTGCTTGACGGCTCAGCATCTGCCTCCGAGACACGAGTGATGACTGATTCGAAAGTGGAATCGAACGACGATTCTGATGAGAGGGTGTAAAGGCTGTAGGCCAGGTGACTTTGCGACGGAGTGAATAGTAGACTGGGAAGGTCCTCTTGTGCGAAAGATGACACTGCTGCCAAGATCTCAGGGTCGTTACGCAGGAGATCGCCGCACGATTTCAGCAGTTCGTTCACTGTTGCCGCTGCACCGTACGGCTTGCCGCCTCGCGATGTTAGAAGTGCAAAGCAATCATTGATCAGGCGTTTGTCTTGAGCAACAAATGCTGCTTGCAAAGAATCTGGCAAATCATGGGCACCATTGGTGAGTTCTCGCTGAAGTGCAGCCCAACGTTCACCAGCAGCGGCAACATCACGCTGAGATTTGTCGAAATCCTTAGACTGCTCGGGTTGCGAGATTTTGATTTGCTCAATCAGTTGATCCACTAAGCTGGGCAGCTCGCGCTCGAGTATCGATGGAAGACGGTGCACCTGTGCTACTTTCGCAACAACCGACGCAGATTTTGCGCCAGCGATGCTCCAGTCTGATGTTTCCGGATGCGGTGAGATATATTGCTTGATCACCGGCATGACAAAGTTCTCTGTTAGCTTATCTTGGTCGGCTTCGGAAAGATTGCGTGAGCTCGCGTCTGCGATTGTCGCGTATGTCTGCCAAGAGTGGGCCGCATTGAATCGATCTTCTCTCTTAGATACACCAGTTCGAGCGTTCGATAAAAGTTCAGCAACCTCGTCGTATGTGCTAGGCAAGACATCTTCAGGGATTTTGCGCACAATGTTCTCCAGCGTAGGCCAGAATTCTGCAGGACCAGCCTGGGAACCATGCTTAAGTAGAGATCGCAAGCGCGAAGCCGCTGGCTTCTTCCCGCTGTATGCTTCTGTCCATATGGTAGGGTGAATGCTAGTAAGGTGTTCCAGGGTCTGCACGAAGTCCAAAGAAGATCCCGTCTGGTCGGACGGTAAGCCCTTGTAGATGTACGCGGTGCTTATCGCCTTCAAGTGGTTGCTGATCAAATTTGGTTGGTAGTGTATGCAGGAGCGGACCAGCCTGTGCATAGACCTTCTTACGCCAGTGTCTGCGTAGTTGACAAAGTCCCAAATCTTGTTCTCCAGAAGTTCTTCATACAAGCTCTGTTGCTGCGAGATTTCCTCAGGTGATAGATTGTTGAGCATGCTAGTAATCAGGGAGATACTGGTTGCCACGACGCGGGCGTATGTAGCCTGGGCATCATCTGCGCTGATCGTCCTCTCGTCACTGAGAGTCTGCACTGTCTCATTTGATACAGCATCCTTGCAGTATTCGGTGATAGACTGGTGGAAGGTCTTTCGCACGCCCTGGATCTTTTCTGGTGTGTTGAAGATGAGTGCGAGCGAGTCTCTAGCCGCATTTGCAGCAGCCTTATCACTGTCGAATACTCCAGCCAGCCATGGCCCTGCAATTCTGGGCATGTGTCTCGCTACTCTCTTTCCAGACTTGGAGCATACCTGCCCATTGAGGTTGTGCGCGAGCTGGCGAACGCGCCTGGCCGAGTCGATCGAGAGTCGGGGGAATAATTTCACCCATGTCTCCAGTAGTCCCTCTTCTACGGTCGCATCCGAAGCGCCAACGGTCGCTAATAGATCTTCAAGCGCCTTCGCTTTTGTGGTTGCATCTCTTTTGGACAGATTCTTGAATGCGACAACGGTATTGGCGTCGCTGATTCCTGAGTAGTCTGGTGCTTCTTGGATGTATGATAGTGTCGAGGACTGCGACGAGCCGAATGCGGATCCGCCAAATCCACCAAAGCCACTGGTGGGCAGTCGACCACTGCTGGCCTGCGATTTGAATGTCTTCTTGCTCATGTTTGCTGTTTCGTGGGGTCTAGTGTCTTGGATTGTAGTTGGTAGTCGAGATTGTTTCGTTTCGGAGGTCTGGTCAGGATGCGGATGCTATGCGTGTTTGTAGCTGTTTATGTGAGGCACGGCGGCCATAAAATAATATTCACAGGAGTCGAAGCAAAAGATAGTATTTCTACGAGAGTCTATTGTGGTGGTGAGGACACAGCTCAGGCCAAAAGATTCTCTGTGATAGGATCCGTGACGTAGGCTGTGACGGCGGAACATTGGAGTCAGCGAGTGAGAGAGGTGGGGTTGTGAATTGCTGCCTGTGCTGCCTCAATTTGATTGATAAATCAGCCTTGCTTTACCCTAACACGCGACGCGCGATTCGCCCGACCAAAGACTAAACTCCATCTTTGTGTCCTCAGTCTCATCAGCAAACCATCAACCGGTATTACGCTTCTGCTCATCCTGCCAGTCTGTGCAGTGTATTCGACATTTGTCGGCCGCTAGCAACAATTCTGCTCACACCGCCACACATTTGACGACGCCGCATTGCATGGTACGCCACTCGAAACAGGTCTAACAAACAGCAGGCTGGTGTTTGGCTACCTAGACCTCTCCAACATCTCGCGAGGCCGTTGCCTCAGCACACGAGGACATCATGAAGTTCTTCATTGGGGACCTGCCTGTCCTCTTCCCGTACCCTCGTATCTACCCAGAGCAGTATGCCTACATGTGCGATCTCAAGCGCACTCTGGATTCGGGCGGACATTGTGTTCTGGAAATGCCTTCGGGAACTGGAAAAACGGTGTCGCTACTTTCCTTGATTGTGGCTTATCAACAGTTCTACCCTGAACACAGGAAGCTCATCTACTGCTCGAGAACAATGTCTGAGATTGAGAAGGCGTTGGCCGAGCTCAAAGCGCTGATGAAATATCGCGCGGACCAGCTCGGAGAGGTGGAAGACTTCAGAGCTCTGGGTTTGACAAGTCGAAAGAACTTGTGCTTGCACCCCTCGGTAAAACGAGAAAAGAGTGGCTCAGTTGTCGATGCGCGCTGTCGAAGCCTTACCGCAGGCTTCGTCAAGGAGAAAAAGGAGCGTGGCGAAGATGTTGAGCTGTGTGTCTACCATGAGAACCTCGATCTTCTTGAACCACACAACCTGCTGCCGCCCGGAGTCTGGACCCTCGATGGCATGGCTCGATACGGTGAGGAACACAAGCAATGCCCGTACTTCACTTCAAGACGAATGATGCCCTTTTGCAATGTCATCATCTACTCCTATCACTATTTGCTTGACCCAAAAATCGCCGAGCGTGTTTCCAAAGAGCTCTCAAAAGATTGCATTGTCGTCTTTGACGAAGCTCACAACATCGACAACGTGTGCATCGAGTCCCTCAGCATCGATTTGACTGAAGACTCATTACGCAAGGCCGCCAGGGGTGCGTCAAATCTCGAGCGCAAGATCACAGAAATGAAGGCAACGGATGCCCAGAAGCTACAGAACGAATATTCGAAGCTGGTCGAAGGCTTGCAGGCCGCCGACGATGCACGAGACGAAGGAGCCTTCATGTCCAACCCAGCACTACCAGATGACTTGCTGAAAGAAGCAGTCCCTGGAAACATCCGACGCGCTGAGCATTTCATGGCCTTCCTCAAACGCTTCGTGGAGTATCTGAAGACCCGAATGAAGGTCCTGCACGTCATTTCCGAGACACCGCAATCATTCCTACAACATTTGAAGGAGCTCACCTTCATCGAGAAAAAGCCCTTACGATTCTGTGCTGAGCGACTCACGTCCCTGGTCCGCACACTCGAGCTGTCAAATATTGAAGATTACCAACCACTACAGGAGGTCGCATCTTTCGCGACATTGGTTGCTACCTATGACACTGGCTTCTTACTTATCCTGGAACCCTTCGAGTCAGAGACGGCGCAGGTGCCAAATCCTGTTCTACACCTTACTTGTCTCGATGCCGCCATTGCAATCAAGCCCGTGCTCGAAAGATTCAGCTCGGTCATCATCACATCAGGAACCATTTCGCCCCTGGAAATGTATCCCAAGATGCTTGGCTTCAGCACGGTGGTGCAAGAATCCTATGCTATGACGCTTGCAAGGAGGTCATTCCTTCCAATGATCGTCACCAGGGGTTCAGACCAAGGCTCGATTTCCTCAGGTTTCCAGAGCCGTAACGACCCATCCAATGTGCGAAACTACGGTAGTCTGTTGGTCGAATACTCGAAGCTGACACCCGATGGTATCGTGGTGTTCTTCCCATCCTACTTGTACATGGAGAGCATCATCTCCATGTGGCAGGGCATGGGAATCTTAGATCAGGTGTGGAAAAACAAGCTCATTCTGGTGGAGACTCCTGACAGCCAAGAGACTTCATTGGCCTTGGAAACATACCGCACAGCTTGCAGCAATGGCAGAGGTGCTGTTCTGCTTTGTGTCGCACGTGGCAAGGTGTCTGAAGGAATCGATTTCGACCACCACTACGGACGGACCGTGCTCTGCATCGGCGTACCCTTCCAGTACACCGAGTCGCGTATCCTCAAAGCACGCCTGGAGTTCTTGCGCGAGACTTACCGCATTCGGGAGAACGACTTCTTGTCCTTCGACGCCATGCGCCACAGCGCCCAATGTCTGGGACGTGTCTTGCGTGGCAAAGACGACTACGGAATCATGGTGATGGCGGACAAGCGTTTCGCGAAGAAGCGTAACCAATTACCGAAGTGGATCTCCAGCGCTTTGATGGAAAGCGATTCGAACATGTCCGTTGACCAGTCTGTGGCAACAGCCAAAAAGTTCTTGAAGACCATGAGCAAACCCTTTCCGGCACGGATGCAGGATGGCATCAGTACTTGGACGTACGAAGATCTGATGCGCAACAAGGGTAAGATCGACGCGGAACGCCAGTTGGATATGCACACGAGCGGCAATGGAGATGGACACTATGAGCAAGGCGACGACCATGCCATGGCTGACGCACAAGCTGTGGACGGGATGGACGTCGATGCCGAGTTTGACGCTGCTATGAACGAGATGGCGGACAACGCATAGCGTAAAGCATAGTCGCAATACATCAATTGCATCAAAGCTAACAATTCCGTAATCTGAGTCTTAATGATGCCAGCCACAGACCGTTGATTGTATTTATATTAGCCTATTCGGTCAAGGAGCGAAAGCGGACGACCGTGCTCCGAGCCGCCGTCGATCATTGAAAGCATGCCACATTTACGACAGTAAGAAAGTGCAATACATTAATCTTTCGTTACAACGTATGTTCGCAACCATCCATGTGTTATATTCATGTCTTCTAGAATAGTAGTAAGGACTCCTTCAAGCGCCACGATTTCGATGTCGCTAAGCAAGCGATCAGGCCCGCCCCTCGGCGCTACTGGAAATTCCTCGTTTCATAAGCCAATCTATATTCTACAACACGGAGACTATATACAAGCGTGCTTCCATCTACCTGGCAACAATTCTCCACACCAAGCCTTCGTTTAATCAATTCCCTGTCAAGCCCCCTAAGCAATTCTCAAGCAATCTCGTTCCGCATCGAGCGGGCTTCCACGCCCCATCAGACCGGTGTTTCGGCCTCCGTGTGCGCGTGGGAAGCGATGCTGGTATGGGCGACTATGTAGGTGAGGCGTGTTGCTGTCTGTTGCACTTTTGCTTGTGAACCATCAAGCCTTCCTTCTTACCTTACCTTACCTTCCTATCTTTTATATCATCATATCAGTAGGCTGAGCCGCTGTTGCTATCGCGAGTTGATCCCGCCCCCTCATTCGTTTACTACATTCACATTCTGCCAACATGGTTTCTGCTACTGCTCTCCTCGCCCTCATCGGCACTGCTTCTGCCGGCTCTATCATTTGGGATGGTCGCGCCAACGACTACGCCGACAGCTCGTTCCTCGACAAGTGGTCGTGGTCCAGCCAGGAGGGCCCTTACCAATGGTACATTCACGGTATGTCAAACCCACACAAGCATCGACAACGAGCATCAAACTGATGTGTATAACCAGGCTCTGGCGAGACCAAGAGCTACGTCAACCTCTCCGCCGACTCCAAGAACCCCGCCGACACCGGCTCCAAGCAGGGCATCAAGATCACCAACGACAAGACCTCGTCCTGGAACGGCCAGACCATGCTCCGCACCGAGCTGATCCCGCAGACCAGCGCCGCCATCAACAAAGGCAAAGTCTTCTACCACTTCTCCCTGCAGCACACCGCCACCAACGCCCCCTCCCCCAAGGGCGAGCACCAGATCAACTTCTTCGAGTCCCACTTCACCGAGCTGAAGTACGGCCAAGAGGGCGGCTCCGACAACCACCTGCACTGGTACGTCGGCGGCAAATCCCAGTGGGACGCCGAGCTCGTCGCGGGTGACTGGCACAACGTCGCCTACGGTATTGATTTCAGCGCCGGCACCGTCGAGTTCTACCACTCCACCGGCGCCGACGCCCTCGAGAAAATCGCGGGCCCTGTCTCCGCTTCTACGGATTCGAACGGCGCCGACTGGCACCTCGGTGTGCTCCGCCTCACCAACGACGGCTCCCAGGAGGACTGGAACTTCTCCGGCGTGTACATCGAGAGCGGCGACCTCACCACCTCGATCGTCAGCCCCGGCGGCTCTGGCTCTGGCTCCGCTCCTGCTTCTTCTCCTTCCAAGGCCAGCAGCAGCGCTGCTGCCTCTTCGACTAAGCCTGCTGTTTCTTCTACTAGCGCGGCCGCTTCTTCGTCGACTAAGGCTGCTTCTACTACCCCTGCTGCTGCTTCTTCGACCAAGGCTGCTACTACCTCTTCCAGCGTTCTGTCTTCTTCTGCGGCGCCTGAGAGCTCGTGCGTTGTTGAGTACGTTTACGTGTAAGCGTTTGATGGAGAGTGCGTGGACTGCCGTGTTCGATTTTATATAGAAAAAATCTTTTTTATTCATTCTTCTGTTCTTATATCAACAAGCGATTTCTGTTGTACTGATGGGTTGGCCTTGAGGGGGTTGATGTTCATGCTACATCAAGGGCGAAACGATATCTCGTGAGAGTTGGATCAAGAAGGGGAGAGATATCAAGTACTGTGTTGTCAATTCAAGATGTGTAACACACGGAGATCGTGTACCTGATAAGATGTACGCTATTATCGTCAATCTTCCTCGTAATTCAATCGAATGCAAGTATTCGCGCTCTGATCCATATTGGTAAGGCACAGCGAGGCGTGAGTACAGTACCTAGACTTATGCTCGACAGTGCTTGTCGGTCGATTGGGTGGCAAACACAGAGATCATGAGCATCGTATACGGCCACGTTACACCATAGCGGGTTAGACGACTATTGGCATAGATACATGGATAGACGCGTATAGTAACACGAATAGTTCGACATCGATGTTATTGTTGGCGAGCATCTCGAAGGCCTCCGTGACAAACCCCTTCTCCACATGTCTAGAAGCTTCTCGAAGGCTGTCAGCAAAGCAACATCCAGCACTTACCAGCACTTGCTACACCTTACTACACACACATCGCCACCATCTAGTATCTTCTCCTGGATAACGTGAGCACGATGGCGAGCAGCAACGCGTCGCTGCTGGTGCCTGCTCGTACGTTCCAGGTAGGCTCGTGGGTAGGTATATATTTCCTGTGGCAGCCCTCTGTACAATCCATCGTCAGAACAAGAAAATAGCATCGACAACAACAATAAGCAAAGCTCTTACATGCAGATCTACCGCCTCTCAAACTCAACACCCCAAGTCTACCGCATCAACAAGACCATTCCGATCAACATCACAACTCGCAACATGGCTTTCTACCCACGCTTCTTCGCCCATGAGTTCGCTCCGGCGCTCAGAGGAGAGAGCACCAACCTCTTCCGCCTTCTCGACGACTACGCCGGCCTCGTCTCCGGCCGCAGTAATGCCTGCAGCCCATCTTTCACACAATCTGCCCGCACTTTCCAGCCTCGCTTCGATGTGAAGGAGAGCAAGGACTCTTACGAGCTGCACGGCGAACTGCCCGGTATTGCGCAGAAGGACATCAACATCGAGTTCACTGATGCGACTACCCTCTCTATCCGCGGTCGCACTGAGACCGTGAGAGAAGAAGGTCGCCGTCCCACCGCTGCAGTAGAAGCACAGCCTGAGCAGGAGAAGCTTGCTGATGCCGATGCTGCCGAATGGGAGAGCGTGTCCAGCTCGACCAACTACCACAAAGCCTCAGTCGAGGATGAGGAGGCTGCCACTACCGCTGCCGACGCCACCCCAGTCGACACTCCCGCCGAGACTCCAACCGCTTCCGTGGCACCTTCACAATCGCAAGAAGTTGCTCAGAACGAACAGCAATCCGAAGGACCAAACTACTGGCTCTCGGAACGCTCAGTCGGCTCTTTCGCGCGCTCCTTCTCATTCCCGCAGCGTGTCGACCAAGAGGCGGTGAAGGCCAGTCTCAAGGACGGGATTCTCTCGATCGTCGTCCCCAAGGCTCAGGCTCCTGCGAACAGGAGGATCAACATTGAATAGACTGCCTGCGATGCTGTATCTTCACGACTGCCGGCAATGGAACATGAGACATGCATTTGATGGGAATGAGATTAGCTTAGTAATGTAGATATGGCATAATATACACAATTTGTTTTGAGTCCTTCGAATGTTGTCAATTATAGCACCCTGTGATCATAGGCCAGTATGTGGGATATAGTAGTTATCTCAAGGGTAAGGTCGTAATATCCTCTATCGGTACCTTCAGGCAGTAGTGTAAATACTGCCTACATGTAGGCACTCGTATTATCCCATTAGCATCTCGATAGCATATCATTTCTTGTAAGACCTAAGAGTCGTATGAGGTTGTGAGCCATACTTCGCACCACCTGAGGGTTATTCCAACCACTTCCTCACACTTTACCTTTCACAAGGTCTAGACCTGTAACGCAATCTGCAACGTCAAAGCGTCTTCCAGCTCGTCTCGTGGGCCATGGCATCGCGAGTGTTTGCAATGATGGCTACGAATCATGTTAGAGGAACCTTCATAGAACATTCCAACGAAGAACAATCGGTGAAACCGTTTCACCACGGCTCGAAGCGCTCCCTTTAATGTCTGTGGGTAAGTTGTGATGATGCCATGGCGGCGGAGTCCTGTGCTTCCAAGGTTCGTCACCTTTGCTGCTCCGAGGTTCCGGCCTCGCCTCGCCTAGCAACACAAACACCACCACCCACCGAGAGTGCTCTCGCTTGTATTCATAACCCTCCCTCACTCTCTCTAGCCACGCCCGTTCGTGATTACATATCCATAGACACATTCCCTGCGCAGCCTGCCTGAAAGCGCCCAATTATTCTTGCGACGATGGCTATGGAGCGCAGCGAATACCCGACAATGCTGGTACGTCTCCGTCTCCGTCCCAATGTCCAGCCAGCGCGGCGCAACGCTCTCGCGCGAAACATACAGAGACAATCGTCGCATGCCATTCATGCTAACGCTTCTGTAGGCCACTCTGCAGCCCGGCCAGGCCGTCGACGTGCTCAACGATCGCGTGCGACAGGTCGGCAGACTGAACACCGAGATCGCGGATTGGCTACAGGTATGCTCGCCGCCCACCATTGGGAAGCCACGATCGCGCAACTTCGACTCACACAATTGCTGCTGTAGGAGCGTAGACGACTGGAGGAATCTTACTCGAACGGCCTGCGGAAGCTTGCGAGGCGCAACATTGAAGGCGCGGATCT
>Ga0265797_10005751_pt1 | contig 17950 bp, 9 predicted proteins | sample P2T30metagenome_FD_192433 | JGI IMG/M metagenome (GOLD analysis project Ga0265797, IMG submission 192433) | Plant litter microbial communities from East Loma Ridge, Irvine, California - P2 T30 | ecosystem: Environmental > Terrestrial > Plant litter > Unclassified | place: USA: California...
GCCGCTCAAGCCCACATCAGACCTCCCGGCATGGGCCCAACCAGGTTTCGGCACCTCAAAGTCGCTCAACAGAATCCAGACCAGATGTTACCCATCTGCATTCGAAGATGATGGCAACATGCTGATATGTGCCCCGACCGGATCTGGAAAGACAAACGTGGCTATGTTGACCATGCTGCGCGAAATCGGCAAGCACAGAAACCCAGAAACGGGTGAGATTGACCTGGACAGCTTCAAGATCGTTTACATCGCACCACTTAAGGCTCTTGTACAGGAGCAAGTCGGCAACTTTGGCAAGAGACTGGAACCTTATGGCATTACAGTCTCTGAGCTCACTGGTGACCGACAGCTCACTAAGCAGCAGATCGCAGACACACAATTGATCGTCACCACTCCTGAGAAATGGGATGTCATCACTCGCAAGGCCACTGACACTAGCTACACCAATCTCGTCCGCCTGATCTGTATTGATGAGATTCATCTGCTGCACGATGACCGTGGACCCGTTCTCGAGAGCATTGTTGCACGCACTATCCGCCGCCAGGAGCAGACTGGAGACCCCGTGCGCATCGTTGGTCTTTCGGCTACTTTGCCCAACTACCGTGATGTGGCTACTTTCCTACGCGCGGATCCTGAGACTGGTGTATACCACTTCGACGGCAGCTTCCGCCCATGTCCGCTCAAGCAAGAGTTCATTGGCGTAACGGAGAAGAAGGCAATTAAGCAGCTGAAGACTATGAACGACATCTGTTATACCAAGACTTTGGAACAGGTTGGACAAAACAAGCAGCAAATGCTCATTTTCGTCCACTCACGTAAAGAGACTGCGAAGACTGCGAAATACATCCGCGACAAGGCAATGGAGCTCGAGACGATTGGCCAAATTCTGCGCACTGATGGCGCCACTCGTGAGATCTTGCGCGATGAGGCCGACGGTGCAGCCAGCGCTGATCTTAAGGACGTTCTGCCATATGGTTTCGGTATTCACCATGCTGGAATGAGCAGAGCCGACAGGACGACTGTCGAAGATTTGTTCGCCGATGGTCATATTCAAGTTCTGGTTTGCACGGCTACACTAGCCTGGGGTGTCAACTTGCCTGCACACACTGTCATTATCAAGGGCACACAGGTATACTCTCCCGAGAAGGGTAGCTGGGTCGAGCTCAGCCCGCAGGACGTCTTGCAGATGCTTGGACGTGCCGGTCGTCCCCAGTACGATACTTATGGTGAAGGCATCATCATCACGTCGCAAGCCGAACTGCAATACTACCTCTCCCTCTTGAACCAGCAACTCCCCATTGAGAGTCAGTTGGCCTCGAAGCTTGCAGACAATCTCAACGCCGAAATCGTTCTTGGTAACATCCGTACCAGAGACGAGGGTGTCGAATGGCTTGGATACACCTACTTGTTCGTCCGCATGTTGCGCTCTCCTGGCCTTTACCAAGTTGGCCCAGACTACGACGACGACCACACTTTGGAGCAACGCCGAGTCGACTTGATCCACTCAGCAGCCGTGATGCTGGAGGCAGCTAGCTTGGTCAAGTATGACAAGAAGAGTGGCCGTCTGCAGTCCACCGAACTTGGACGTGTTGCTAGTCACTACTACATCACCCACAACAGCATGTTGACATACAACCGCAACATCCAGCCGTCTGTCAGCCCGATCGAGTTATTCCGCATCTTTGCGCTTAGTGAAGAGTTCAAATACATCCCCGTGCGCCAGGATGAGAAGCTCGAGCTGGCTAAATTGCTTGGTCGCGTGCCGATTCCAGTCAAGGAAACCATCGACGAGCCGCACTGCAAGATCAATGTTCTCCTTCAGGCATTCGTCAGCAGACTGAAGCTCGAGGGTCTTGCCCTGATGGCTGATCTTGTTTACGTAACCCAGTCAGCCGGCCGTATTTTGAGAGCCATGTTCGAAATTGCTCTCAAGAAAGGATGGGCTGGTGTCGCCAAGGACGCTCTGGCTCTCTGTAAGACGGCCGAGAAGAGGATGTGGCCGACCATGACCCCGTTGCGACAGTTCCCCGAGTGCTCGCCTGAGATCATCAAGAAGGCCGAGCGCATCGATGTGCCTTGGCAACAGTACTTTGACCTTGACCCTCCACGCATGGGCGAGCTTCTTGGTATGCAGAAGCATGGTCGTCAAGTCTGCAATATGGTTTCACGTTTCCCCAGGCTTGATGTGCAAGCGCAAGTCCAGCCTATTACCAAGAGCTTGCTCCGTGTTGAGCTGACCCTGACTCCCAACTTCGAGTGGGACGACAACCTTCACGGCCGTGCCGAGGGTTGGTGGATCATTGTGGAGGACTGCGATGGTGAACAGATCTTGTTCCATGACCAGTTCCTGCTGCGCAAAGAATATGCTGTCTCTGAGATGAACGAGCATCTCGTGGAATTCACCGTTCCGATCACCGAGCCAATGCCGCCTAACTACTTCATCACCGTGGTTTCGGACCGTTGGATGCACGCTGAGAGCAAGCTCGCGCTAAGCTTCCAGAAGCTGCACCTGCCCGAGAAGTTCCCATCACACACACCACTTCTCGAGCTTCAGCCCCTGCCTGTCGCTTCGCTGAAACGTCAGGATTATGTGGACTTGTACCCCGACTGGTCAAACTTCAACCGTATCCAGTCGCAGACTTTCAACCACCTCTTCCAATCAGACGAGAGTGTGCTTGTTGGGTGCGCTGCTGGTAGTGGCAAGACAGTGTGTGCTGAATTCGCCATCCTTAGGCACTGGTCGAAGCAGAACTCTGGTAAGGCTGTATACGTTGCGCCTTTCCAGGAACAGATCGATGCTCGCCTTAAGGAATGGCAGGCTCGTCTCTCCAAGCTCGCGGGTGGCAAAGAGATTGTCAAGCTCACCGGAGAAACGGCGGCCGACTTGAAGCTACTCGAACGTGGTGACCTTATTCTGGCAACGCCGGCACAGTGGGACATGATGTCTCGCCAGTGGCAGCGCAGAAAGAACGTGCAGAACACCAAGCTTCTGATCGCTGATGACTTGCACTTGCTTGGTGGCCATGGTGGCTACGTGTACGAGACTATCGTCTCACGTACTCAGGCTATCGCCGCCAACATGGAGAGCAACGTCCGCATTGTGGGATTGAGCGTCTCTCTTGCCAACGCGAGGGACATCGGTGAATGGATTGGAGCCAGCAAGCAGACCATCTACAACTTCAGCCCTTCGGTCCGACCTATCCCATTGGGACTGCACCTGCAGTCTTTCACGATTCCTCACTTCCCCTCGCTCATGCTTGCCATGACCAAGCCCACATACCAAGCTATCTTGCAGCATGCTTCCGACAAGCCCGCCATGGTCTTTGTGCCGAGCAGAAAGCAGGTTCGCGCAACAGCTTCGGACTTACTCGCCGCCTGCATTGCGGACGACGATGAAGATCGCTTCTTGCACACCGACGTTGAAAGCATTGCACCTTTGCTGAAGAAGGTCAAGGAGCGATCATTGGCTGAGTCTCTGTCGCACGGTATCGCTTACTACCACGAAGCCATGTCTGTTGGCGACAAGCGTATCGTGGATCACTTGTTCAGCCAGGGTGCTGTCCAAGTGATGCTAGTGTCCAGAGACTGCTGCTGGGAGATTCAAAGCTCCGCATACCTCGTGATCATCATGGGAACACAGTTCTTCGAGGGTCGTGAGCATCGCTACATTGACTACCCAATTAGTGACGTTCTGCAGATGTTCGGCAAGGCAGGTCGCTCGCTTCAAGACAAGGAAAGTCGCGGCGTCTTGATGTGCCCAGCTGTCAAGCGCGACTATTACAGCAAGTTCCTGAAGGAAGCACTCCCCATTGAGAGTCAACTGCAGACATTCTTCCACGACGCCTTCGTCACCGAAATCAGCACGAAGACGATCGAGTCGACTCAAGATGCAGTGGATTGGTCAACCTACACATACTTCTACAGAAGACTACTAGCAAACCCCAGCTTCTACGGTCTGCAAGATACGTCGCACGATGGCCTGAGCGCATACTTGTCTGAGCTGGTGGAGTCTACGCTGAAGGAGCTTTCCGAGGCCAAGCTGATTGAGCTTGACGAGGAGGAAGACACTGTCGAGCCTATGAACGCTGCCATGATCGCGGCATACTACAACATCTCGTTCATCAGCATGCAGACCTTGCTTCTCTCGCTCAAGCGCAACACCAAGCTGAAGGGTATTCTCGAAATCATCACAGCCGCCACCGAGTTCGAAGATATCCAGATCCGCCGCCACGAAGAGCACACCCTGCAGCGCATCTACGATCGCTGCCCCGTCAAGCTCAACGAGACGAACTTCGAGTCTCCTCATTTCAAGGCCTTTGTCCTGCTACAGGCCCACTTCTCTCGCATGCAGCTCCCCACCGACCTCGCCAAAGACCAAGAGATCGTCCTCCGCAAAGTCCTCAGCCTCCTCAGCGCCACCGTCGACGTCCTCTCCTCCGAAGGCCACCTCAACGCCATGAGCGCCATGGAAATGAGCCAAATGGTCGTGCAAGCAATGTGGGACCGCGACTCCCCGCTCAAGCAAATCCCGCACTTCGAGCCCGAAGTCGTCGAAGCATGCAACACCAACGGCGTCAACGACGTCTTCGAGTTCATGGAAGCCATGGACCCCAGCGAGAACCCCAACTACGGCCAGCTCGTCAAAGCAATGGGTCTCAGCAACGCGCAGCTTGGCGACGCCGCGCGCTTCACTAACGAGCGCTACCCCAATGTGGAACTCACCTTCGAGCTCGATGACGCCGAGAACGTCACCGCTGGCGCGCCCAGCGTGCTCAACGTCTCCGTTGAGCGCGAAATCGAAGAAGACGAGGAGCCGAATCTTACCGTTCACGCGCCTTTCTACCCGGCCGAGAAGACGGAGAACTGGTGGCTGGTTGTCGGCGAGGAGAGCACGAAGTCTTTGCTGGCGATCAAGAGAGTCACGATTGCGCGTGCTTTGAAGACGAAGCTGGAGGTTGTGGTTCCGACGCCGGGGAAGCACGAGCTTACGCTGTTTTTGATGAGCGCCGACTACGTTGGCGTCGACCAAGCGCCGACTTTTGAGGTCGATGCTGCTGAGGGAATGGAAGAAGACGAGGATGAAGATGAAGATGATGACGAGTAGAAGTGGGTGCGACGTGGAAAATTTGTGGACGACCACTTTTTGTGACCAGATGATAAGATATATTTTGCGTGTGTAAAGCGAATTGTAAATGAAAAATTTCTCTTGGTAAAGAATCCATAATCTATCTCGCTCGTGATTTTGGTGGCGTATCGAGTGTTTTTGTTGATCTTTGAACATACATAAGGTTCAGACGGGATTGCGTGAATGTCTGCCGCTTTTCAATGTTCCTTGCTTGCCTTGCCTGTTGCTCTTTCTCAGCTCCATGCTGACCCTCTAATATCACACATATATGACAATGAGACTTCTCAACCAGATCGAATACTCACCCACTCACTCACTCTTTCTACGTATTCCCTCTACGCCTCCGCATAATCTCCGCAAGCGGCAGATTATCTTCATCGTAAAACTCGGCATCCTCGTCTAAGCCGAAATCCGCGAGGCGTTCGCCTTCTTTGTTCCGCCATCTGTTTACACCGCAAGGAAGTGGTTAGCTTTTATCTCATTTGCCTGGAAAAGGTTATTTGCAAGAAAGACTTACGCTTCCTCGCCTTCTTCCTCTTCTTCACCGTCAGATCGGCCACGGTTGAGAATGGATGGTGATTGCATTTCTTCATCTGCGTCGTCCTCGCTATCTGTTGCAATCGCATCATCATCGTCGTCGTCATCATCGTTGTAATGATTACTGCCTTGTCCAGACCGATCGAGATGCGCGTAGCGTTCGTGGAAAGGCCTCCGGCGCACGACGTGCTCGCTGCCAGTCTGGTGGCGCTGGAGGTCTGCTTGTTGGCGCTTGCGGAATTCGTCTATGTCCATAGACTGCGTGAAGCCATCGCCGGAGGGCGGTGCGCGTGGAGCTCTGTAGACGCGGTCTGGGTCTGGTGGGGGCCAGGGCTTGTTGGGGTCTGCGTGGGAGTCAGAAGTTTAGTATAGCTTTGCCTTTGATAAGTGTTGAAATCAACTCACCATCAATCTCATTGTGCTCATATACCAAGCCACTGTTGATAGAAGGGCTAGCAGCAAAGGGCCAAGCCCACGCAATCAAGTTCCAGGTCCCCATAGCTTGACGGAAATTGGAGAAGATGCCAATGTCCCACGGGAATTCCTGATGCTCGATGCGGACTTTGGTGCCGTCAGGGCCGTCGAGCTGGCCGCCGAGGACACGTGCACGGCGGAGCAGTGCGTGGTGGCGCTCGACTTCCCAGCTTTCAATCGTGGTGATGTTGAGGGCGAGACCCCAGATCGAGCGGCCGAGAAGGAGGATCAGGCCGAAAAGGACGAGGCCGTTGACGACGACGAGGATGAAGAGGTGGGAGAGTTGGAGGGCGGTTGGGCCGAGATACTGGGTTGGTGGGTGATGAGTGTGTATTTTGTGTGGATGTATTTTTTGTGTCAAATCACGGTTTGGAGAACTTACGCTGGGAAGATTGCGGTTTTGCCAGAGTAGGGCGCAGCGAATGAACAGGAAGTATTGGAGATACAGCATAGCGGCCACGGCGTAGGAAAGGAAGCGCAAGAAATGTGGGAGCGTGATGTGGGAGATGCAGTTGGCTGGAAAGTGTTACCTACCACACTTTGATATGATTACAATACGATGGTGGAAATAAAGAACCTACCTGTCCAGACGCAGTGATGATCCATCTTCATTATACACCTGGTGCACACTCAATCAGTGCCTGATCTGAGTTACATGCATGCCTACATGAACCAGGACGACAACCTACCGCTTGCAGATCTTGCAGTGATGGGCACGTGGCGGCTTTGGCATCTCGCACTTCCTGCAATACCGCTGGCGTGAAGAGGCCTCTGCCGCGACACGTGCACACTCATCCTTGGTTTGGATGTTTTCGTGCCAGTCGCTCGGGATGCGGCCCGGGTCGGTGTAGCATGTGCGAGTGTAGCAGACGAGCAGTGCGAATACCAGGGCATTGAAGATGTATGCCTCTCCTTTCCGCAGCGGGCCTGGCTGGATGTTGTAGAACAGCCATTGTGAGGTGAAGGCCAGGAAGGAGACAAGTGATACCACACATGGGTACGCGAGTGCTTCCAGGCGGAAGGCAGGCATGTTGGTGGTATTGTTGTAGTCTAGACTCAAAGCATGCGTGTCTTTGGTATTCTTGTCTTGGTTAGTCTTTCGATGCCCGGACCAGTCGGATGGCGCAGCACGGAAGGAAGCGCGGATGCGGCGATCGCACCGATTACACTTCCACGCACGCACAAAGGCACCGAGTCGTGCTGCGATGGATTGGGCATAGGCGACAAGCAGGCCAGGTCTCCCCCCGGCAAACTGCTTCTTGTCAGCAAGACAAACCCCATATGATCTCTAACCAAGCCCTCAGTTGTCTGGAGTCTAAGCAGCCGTCCCAAGCTGCTGGGACGAGAGGGACTGTACGACCGTCAAACTGCTTACCACCGCCACAGTCTTCAGAGTAAGGTCAGGCACAATTCGTCTTCCTCTTCCGATATCGACGTCACGGCCGCTGGCAACGTCCTCCGCGTGCAGCCACAGCCATTTGACTAGCAGAAGCTTATGGATCGCCCGCCCACAGTTTGACGTAGAGAGGTCTGGCCCGTCGCCAACCACGGCTATCGCTCCGCTGTACTTTTGCGCTCTGCCGTGACACTTCGCACTTCTCAATAGTAGAGGCGACTACACCTGTGCCTTGCCGTCGTCGTGCGCGGGCTACCATATACCAGAATCTCCATTATACGCACATACGCCAATCGTCCTGCTTCTCGCCCTCGGCTTCTCGGTATACCGCCTCAAAAGCAAGAATCCGCATGTTGAGGCCGACCGGAGGAAGCATACGCATGCCAGCCGCGCGTTGAAAGAGCAGGCCGACTCTGTGCCTAGGCGCCTAGGGCGACAAACTACCTCACACACAAAATGGCGAAACCGCACGTCTCCTTCGAGACGCAAGGGGTCCGGTATGAGTCCCACCTCACCGACAACGACGCCCGAGCCGCGAGCGAGGGCATCGACTATTTCACCAGCGACGGCAGCGTAGACGGAGAAGAGTTGTTTCAGAGTGGCAGGCGCAGAAGGCGCGCCTCGCTGTCTATCGCCATGCCACCTCCGCAATCGCAAGCCGGCCTGGCGTTCACTGCACTACAGTACCTGCCAATGCCGGTGCTTGTGCTCTCAGCCACAAAACACATCGTCCTCGCGAACGAGGCTGTAGGAAGACTTCTGGGCATCGATCTAGCCGAGTCAGACGCAGAAGACGACGCTCAAGACGAAGGCGGAGACAATGCACAAGGCGAAGAACAAGAAATCCAGAGCACAGCAGACCTGTTACAAGGAAAAACTCTCGGAGAGCTCGGAATCGATCTTTTGCAAGGCGGCAACGCTGTCTTTGTCTCATGGGAAGATATTTTACAAAACGTGGTAGACGATGCATGCAAGGCACAAAAGGCGTACAAAAGGCATTGTGAAGGCGTCGCGCAGGAGGATGAAGATCTGACTCCCGGCGATACACGCAATAGATCTCATTCTGTTGCCTCCTCCAAACATAGTCTCTCAGGCATTAAAAAGACGACTGAGGTACACGATGCTGCAGTGGACATTGTCTTCTCAACCGTTCGAGATGCACGTACCGGTCTCCCGAAACCAGCACCGGAGTCTATCACAGAGCAAGCGGCAGTTGCGAACGCGCACATGCAGGCCAAGATGATCATCTCTGTGTGGGCAACGGACGAAGATCAGTATTTCACTCTCACTTTTACTGCTGCGGCAGACATCGCACCAGCGTCGGCAAGCTCGCTCTCGGGAGGATCTGCCAGCCACTCAGGAAGCACGACAGAGCTGTCAAAGCGGATTGTTTCTCGCCCAAAATCATCGCTGAATTCCGGTTTCCCGTCCGCTGTCAGCTCTACAAGCTCGAGTACATCAGATCCTCATCGCAAGTCACGACGCAGTCGCACTTCGCCCGCAGGTACACCAAATATGCCTTCGCCTATGGCTTTCCCGCCCCGGGGCCCACCAGACAAGGCTGCTCAAGCTGCGGCGCCCACAATCTTCACAAAAAGTAATCGTCTTAAGGACGCTATCCTCAACAGCATGAGTTTCCCAGCCTATGCTATGTGGCGGGATCAGACCTTCGGTGTACCCAACAAAGCTGCTATTCAACTGCTGTATCCGTACGCTGACACAGTCCCCGATTCAAATGAGTCGGCCACTGAGTTCCTGTCACGTTATGTGCTATATCGTGAAGACTTTGACGAGCTGATTCCACTGGAGGATATTCCAATCATGCGTCTGATGCGCGAGCAAGAACGATTCGAAGGCTATAGGGTCGGTATGTATTCCGCCAAAGACGGATCACGCGTGTTGTACGACGTGCAGGGAGAGCCAATGCTCGACGACAAAGGCGTATTCATCGGCGGTCTAGTCGTATTCAACGACGTCACCGGTTTCCAGAACACCATCAACGAGCAGAAAGTGCGCAACGAAAGACAGTTCGAAGACATCACAAACATGATTCCGCAAATGATCTGGCGGACAACACCAACAGGCGAGCATGACTATTACTCCAAGCGCTGGTACGATTACACTGGCTTGACTGTGGAACAAAGCGAAGGCGAAGGCTGGATGAATGGCTTCCACCCGGACGACTTGGAAGTGGCAGGACCGAAGTGGGCTCACAGTCTGGCTACTGGGGACGAGTATCTTACCGAGTACCGCGCTCGTAGCGCAACTGGCGAGTGGCGTTGGATGTTGGGTCGTGCCGTACCAATGCGCGATGAGCGCGGCGCAATACTAAAGTGGTTCGGTACTTGCACTGACATCCACGAACTGGTCCTCACCCGCGAAGAAGCAAAACAGACTCGCGCGCAGCTGGAACAAGTGATCGAACATGCTCGCATCACACTCTGGGCCGTCGATCTGAACTCCGACCTAACACTCTTCGAGGGTAGGGCAATGTACGAGCCCGACAACAAAGATCTCCCCAAAGCCAAGCAAAGTCTTCTCGGCAGAAATCTATGGGACATCTTCAAACTGCAAGCCCGCGATAATGAATTACAGACCTACAAGTCGCCCGTTGAAGGGATTTTGGCGGGGAGACTTACGGACGAGACCGTTGAGCAGGAGATTACTTCGACTGGTCGGTGGTTCAGAACCCGACTGGTTCCGATGATACGCCAAGAGCGCATAGGCGGAATCGAAGGCAACACGTTCATCGACGGTGTTGTAGGTGTCAGCATGGATGTCACCGAGATGAAACAAGCCGAGCTAGACCTGCAAAAGCGCAACCAAGACAACGCCAATCTGATGGCGCAGAGCGTCGCTGCGAAGGAAGCAAGCAAGATGAAGAGCCAGTTCCTCGCAAACATGAGCCACGAAATTCGTACGCCCATCGCTGGTGTCATCGGCATGTCAGAGCTCCTGCTCGACAACGACATAGGAGAACTCACCAAAGACCAGCGCGAGTGTGCTGAGAATATACAGAGGAGCGCAAATGGTCTATTGACGGTGATCAACGACATTCTGGACTTTTCGAAGGTGGAGAGTGGGCGTTTGGATATCGAGGAGGTCCAGTTCGATCTCTCCGTGGTCATAAAAGATGTGAACAGCATGCTGTCGTTTGCGGCAGAGCGTAAAGGCTTGAAGTATATTGATGACATCCCGCAGATTCAGAATTGGAAGGTGATGGGTAAGTGAGATGAATTCGCCAGACAATGGGGCCTTTCACTGACCATCATTTTTTAGGTGATCCTGGACGATTGCGACAGGTTATGACAAACCTAGTTACTAATAGTGTGAAATTTACGAGTGAAGGCTCCGTAACCATGCGCGTAAGAGTGCAGAAAGAGACCAGCGAGATCCTCGAGATTGCGTTCACGGTGCAAGACACGGGCATCGGCATTGAGGAAGAAGTGAGGCAGCGATTGTTCAAACCGTTCTCACAGGCCGATAGCTCTACTGCACGACGATTTGGCGGTACAGGGTTGGGGCTTACCATCAGTAAGAACCTAGTGGAACTGATGCACGGCACGATCTCGCTCGAGTCAGTCTTGGGTGCCGGAACCAAGGCTTCGTTCACGATTCCATTCCACAAGGCGCCATATCAGAGCAGTGGATCTCCGCTCATCGGCTTGGATGCAATCCCAGACCGTCTTGCCTCTGAGATGTCCGTATCGAGAGCATCTTCAGACAGCGGCCCTACCACGCCTACCCACACGCTTCGAAAATTCGGAGCCATGCAAGATTCATCGATTCTAAGCAGCTCAGGGATGGCGGCAGAGACAGTCGTCACAGACTTGAGCGATTCAGAACGAAAGAAGGTCAATGTCTTGGTCGTCGAAGACAACCCTATCAACCAACAAATCGCCATCAAGACCATTCGGAAACTCGGCTTCCCTGTCACAGCTGTATGGAACGGCCAAGAAGCCCTGGACTACCTACGGGCTCCTTCCACGGAGAGACCGGCGCCCGATATCATCTTGATGGACGTTCAGATGCCGATCATGGACGGCTACCGCGCGACGTATAAGATCCGTAACGCGTCAGAATTCGCCAGCAATGCGAGGATCCAGGGCACACCCATCGTTGCAATGACGGCTTCCGCGATTCAGGGCGATCGCGAAAAATGTCAGCAGTCCGGCATGGACGATTATCTCGCCAAGCCAGTGAAGAAGCCCAATCTAGAAAGGATGCTGGTCAAGTGGGCCATCGAAGGACGCAGGAAACGAGAGGAGCTCATGAAGGATAGCAGCAAGCTGTTGAGACCCACCAATCCTCGCGCGCCGAGTAGCTTCGAGACCAACGTCAGCTCGGGCGAATCTCCGCAAGACCACCTCATGAATGAGCTAGACCGTTTGGAATTCACGCAGCGCAACGCTCTCGAGCGATCCTCGGAAACTAGCAACGCAGAAGCAATGCGCAAACACCGCGCCGAAGAAAAAGCCATGGCGCTCCGCGACGAAATGCTCATCCACTCGGCTGAGGATCCCAAGCAACTCGGCCGTGCCGCTGAGATGCCTCCAACGAACGAGATGGGAGAGAGCATCGACACGAGCCATCTGCTGACTTCGGAGAATATGCAGAAGGCTTACGGTGCTAATTCGAAGCCGGGACATAAGGAGTGGAACAGGCTTTCGGTTGATGTCGATGGGACGTCGAGCTTGGCGGTGGATCCGGGCGATGGTACGCCGTCTATTGCGCCGCCGCCGAGCAGTGTCAGTAACACACCGACACCTGCGCCAACACCTGGTGCTCCGAACGTCCGACAGGCGAGGAAGAGTCCTCTGGGTCATCGTTGAGGCTTCACATGTAAGGAGTAGCAGGCAGCGTGTCGAGGCGGAATGTTGCACTGCAGCGGAAGCAAGGGGTTTGGCGCTCTCACAGTCGAGGTCTCTAATTTCTGAACTTCGCGAGGTTCGCATCAAGCGTAATTCGAAGATGCCGGCGCCATGTACCTAAAACCTATTGCCATCGACAAACAGCACCCGGCTGTATACGCTGCGGGTTTCTTCGCTATACTAATACCCTTATACTACGTATCATGGCAATACCACATTGCACACGCGCCATCGAGCCGTGTCACTCGTCCACCCTCAAATGACTTCGTCACCGACTGGCTGAGCGTGCATCTCGTCGAGCCCTTCAACCCTTCCGCCGTCGGAGCGTATTGCAACACAACGGAATGGCGCCCCAATCTCGTTTTCAACCTTGCGAATGCGAATGGCGGTATCGGCAACGTGCGCGGCAACATCCTCGATTTCATCTTCTTTGCCATCGAAGCCGGAGCCTCGATCATGCTGCCCGGCATGGCCAGCCGCAGCCAAACCGACATCAGCAACGTCTGGGCCGATCGCGCGCCTTTTGACCTCTTCTTCGATGAAGCCTGGTTCCTCGACGCCATGTCTGAGGCGTGCCCGCAGATGACCATCTACAAGCCAAATGACGATCAAGACATGGTTGATGCCCTCCCAGGGAACTACCTCCCTCAAACCCGCCGCATGGACGCCAGTCCCGACAACACGCGGAAGGCCTACCGCAACCACCTCGATTCCTGGCTCTCCACAAAACCATCCTACAGCCCGGAGACTATCACTCTGGTGAACCTCGAGCGCACCCTCTGGGACATCGACACGCGCTCCCTCCCACCCTCTTTCCGCCGGAACTTCCCCCAAATCCTCCGCACCAACCCTAGCATCCGCCGCCTCGCCGCCCTCACAGCCCAGAATCTCGCCCTGCAACACCCAACCCTCGCTCTCAACCCCCTCGCGCCCATCCCCAGCGCATCTTTCTACGGTGCCCACCTGCGCACCGAAGCAGACGCCCAATCCGCCGGCTGGACCTCCGCGCCAAATTCCAACTTCTCCGCGCAAACAGACGCCTACATCTCCCACGCCCTAACCCACAATCTCAAACTCCTCTACGTCGCCTCCGGCAACGCCAGCGAACTCGCGCGCTTCGCATCCAAAGCCGCCGCGCACACTCCCCCTCTTGTCGTAACGTCCAAACTCGACTTGCTTCCTCCTAAAACGCCCGCGCGGCAGGAGCTCGAAGCGCTGACGTGGGATCAGCAGGCGCTGGTGGACTACGAGGTTCTGCAGCGGAGCAGCGTGTTTGGGGGTTTCGTGAAGAGCAGTTTTAGTTTCAACGTTGCGATGAGTAGAGCGCAGAGGGGCGAGGACGACGCGCGGGTCGTGGAGCCTTGGAGGGTGAAGCACGAGGATGACGGGGTGTGTTTTGACGATGGGGTTAGTCGGGTTGTGGGGAGGGATGAGTGGCATGAACAGAGGATTCCCAGGGGAATGTGGACTTGATGGGGGGTGTTTTGGGTGGAGGTGGTGGGCGGGTTGATGTGCTGTGGTGTAGCGTGCGAATGGGGTTTAAGCTTCCAGGATGGTAGAATCAATCAATCAATCAATCAGTTGATGTTGGAAGAACTCACTATGATGATCCGCACTTCTGCCGTGATTCACTTGTACGTGCTTGCGTTCGACATAGTTAGTTCATCATGAAAATCCAAAGACAGACAGATGCCCTCGCTGTCTAGATCCAAAACTCCGTGTTGTCATCTTAGCGGCAGGGGAGGGCGATTAGCATGGACTTTTCTAAGGCCACAGTTCGTGCGCATGAATCTACGTACAGTTAGGTCCGCTGTATCTCAATGGTACGACGCAGTCATTTTGGACTCGGAATATATTATAGTAGCAAACTAGTTGCTTGAATGTACGGAAAGTTGAAAGCAATCTCAACGGCAGTCCCGCACAAGTTCAGGATTAACGTTGTAGATAATGCTATAGAAGCGACTACATGGCTACAGAGATCGCTGTACGTAAACTCATGCGCAGGAACTGTAGATAGCGAGATATCTACAGACGACAAGAAATCAAGAATATTTCCCTGAAAAAGATGCACGTTGGAAAATGTGGTGATAAAACTCTTAATTCAAATCGATAAAGCTGGGAAAAAATAAAATAGAACAGGTTGTCTCTCTTTCTCTCTCTCTCTATACAAGAATATTCGTGGTCTCGTGGCAAGAAATACACAATGCCGGTCACTGAAAAAGTGGCCCGACTAATAAGTGTAATGCCGTTTGCGCGCATGGGGGGTGTTGAATAAGCAAAAACAAAACGAGGACCAAAAAGAAAAGAAAAAACGCAGCCTCCAAAGAAAAAAGCGACAGTGGTATAATCCTCTCCAGAACGAGCGAGAAAAAAAGCCCATCCGATCTTGCATCCTCTCGTCAGAGTCGGCAGGCAGCTCTGCTTCGTGGTATCCCAAAACACAAAAGCCGACCGAAAGAGATAAAAGAAAGCTGGGCAACCAAAACACGGCTCGCGCAATAAAGAAAAAGCAAAAGTGGCAATCGGAAAAAACAAAACGCCTCCTCTATAGTGCCTGATCAAACCAAGACCAACGAACAATTATTGGTGTGGGATTTGAGCTCTTCCGCGGCGGTCACATCTCTGATCGGAGAGATGGAAATAAGCTTCGAATGTGCTCGGGTATCATCAGACGCGTTCTTGTATATCTCGTCTCTCTATCACGTCGCGTCGCATAGTCGTGTCAAGCATCCGCTCGTCGTCTCCAAAAGTGGATCTCGGTATGGGTAGGGTTGGACGCCTACAAGCTCATCGTGAGCCACTCCCACTCTTGTGGGCCAGTCATCATGCTCGGAGGCACGCCGGGTGGTCCCTGCTGTCCGGAGCTGGCGTTTCCGATGCCTCCGCCCTGGGGAACCATTGCAGCCTGCATTGACAAGTTGTTCTGCTGCGATCCGAAGAGGTTTTGCATTGGCTGCGGCCTCTGTTGTCCGTCTCTTCTGCTTCTGCTGAAGCCACTGCTGCCAATGCTCATGTCGTCTGCGTCGTCCATGTTTGTGTCTTGGCCGATAGGGTTGCTTGTCTTGCTCTGTCCTCTCGCCTTCTTTGGGGGAATGGAACGTGTGGGAACTGATGCTGGTGCGATGGGTGTCGGCTTTGGTGGACCAGGAGCGATAGCGATGGGGTTCTTCGTCGTGGGCTTCTCTGTAGTACCACTTGTGGGGGTGGTGGCTGCAGTACCTGTGCCAGCTGAGCCGGCCACTGATTTGGGCGAATCACCATCGTTAGGCGAGGATTTCGAAGGTGTGTTTGCAGAAATTGCGATCGAGTTCTTGCGGCTGGCCATCTTCTTGGATCGGGAAGATGTGGTCGTAGCAGGGTTACCACTGCCACGGTTTCTCTTTTTGATTACATCCGTCTTCAAGCTCAGGGGTCTCACAACACCGTGCAACTTGAGGAACAAACCGCAGGCATTGCAAAGAGGATGTCCTTCGGGGTTGCGACGCCACAGCGGGGTAGTTGTAGTAAAGCAGTTTGTGCAAGTCGTCGGAACACCGTTGTCGCCACCTGGGCGTGGGCTGCCGGGTCTAGATGGTGCAGCAGAGCTGAAGTTCGACTCTGGGGGTGAGTTGGGCGAAGACTGCGGCCTGATCGAGAACATACCAGTCGCCATACCAGCCGTGTTGGGCGTTGATGTCGTGCGAGGAATCTTGCGCGTGCGCTGTTCGCCTCCACGGTTGCGAACGTCACTGACAGATGCCGACGATGCATGTCCCCTTCCGAGCCCACCTTGATCCCAGCCTTGCGGTGATGGAATCATTTCAGCGTGGCCGATAGTCACACCTTTGCGTGGTGGTCCACCAGGGTATCTGGCAGCAGTAGGGTTGAACTGGTTTGAGAGATTTTGCTCCCATTGGTAGTTATTGGGCATGTCCGTCGTTGACATGTTGTCGTCCATGGGAGAGAAACTCTGGGACACGCTCTGGTCGCCGAACGACATTACATCATCCTCATCATTATCAGAATCCGCTCCAAATGTGAACATGTTCTCGCTGCGGCCAAAGGGCAAGCTGCTGGGTCCATTAAAGTCGTGCTGTATGTGCTGTGGGCCGTCAAAGTGGGTGGGCATCTGGAATGCCGGCTGGCTGAACGAACTGGGCTGGCTTGCAGTCGTCAACGCGCTGAACATTGTTTCGCCGTTCGGGTTGAAAACATATTGCTGCTGTGGCATGGATCCGTGGGGTGCGTTATGGTGTTGGTGCTGTGAGAAGTTGGGCATGGATCCGAAGTGGTTCTGGTGTTGGGCACCAAAGTACATGTTTTGCTCCTCTGCCATTGGTTGTGGTGTCGATACTGTTGAGTGGAAGTTCGATCCGACGGGCGAGTGGAAGTTGCTTGGAGCCTGTGAGTGTGGCATTGAGGCCGGCATGCCATACATGTTGCTGAAGCCGCTGTTCATCATGGGCGAGCCAACTGGTGAGAAGTTGAAGTTGTTCTGCATCGGCCCGGCAGAGTTGATGATGGGATCGTTTTCGAGGTTGAAGGTATCGATGTTAAAGGGTAGATGTGCCTGCGGCATGTGAGGGTGAAGTGTCTGAGTTGAGCTGGAGCCATCTAGTGAGTAATCCGGGAGTGCGGCTTCCGCAAGGACATTGTGATCCATCAACGCGCCGTTGCTGACCGGAGGCACTTGAGGAGAGGCTTCCGCACGTCGTTTGGGTGGCTATATAATGTCAGCTAGAGCGCTCAATGATGGTTGGAATAAAACATACCCTTCGCTCGTCGATACTTGTCTTTCGCACGTGTCTGGGAACGTAGCCGAACTCGTTGTTCGCACGCCCTTGTTCGAAAGGCCCTCCTATAGGTGCAGAAGCCCGAGCTAGGTTCAGGTCTTCGTCCTGGATCTGCTGCTGGCGTCTGTTGATGGGAATGCCGGGAGCAGTGGCGGTGGCGGACTCGATCTCAGCCATCGTGCTGGAGGGTGTTGGTGAAATACCTGCGGGCGTTCCAATGGAGGTAGGTACAATAAATTCGTCAAGGTTCATGGCATCGTCGTTTTGGTGGGGCCTGATCGTCTGGTCGGAGGATTGTCGTAGTTGCGCAATTCCACTAGGAGCGTTACGCTTCTGCTGCGGCTGCGGCCTGGGAGGCAATCTAATTATACTGCTGTTAGTCGCCGTCTACTGCCAACAGAGGATATACCGTTGCATACCCTTGTTGCTGCCTCTCGCGTTCCTTCCTACGCAAGTTCATGGACATCATGCGCCAGGTCAAGTTCTCCAGACGCTCGCCGTTCGGCAGCTGGCCCTTGGTCCGGTGGTACAATTTCCATATCTGCGTGCCCAGCGGGTCGTTCTTCTGCATATCTTCGGGCGTCTCGGTGTCGACGCTCGCACTGTCGTCCTTCCATTGGTCTAGGAACGAGTCGCGCAACAGACCCTGGCGGGCTGTCGCTTCGGATGGTGAGCCCTCCAGCTTGCCCTCGAGGGTGCTGAGCGTGCTGGCCGAGGTCAGCGACTGAATGGCCGACGAGGAGCCAGACGCGGTGCTGTCTATGTGAGCAGGCAT
>Ga0265797_10005753_pt1 | contig 17945 bp, 11 predicted proteins | sample P2T30metagenome_FD_192433 | JGI IMG/M metagenome (GOLD analysis project Ga0265797, IMG submission 192433) | Plant litter microbial communities from East Loma Ridge, Irvine, California - P2 T30 | ecosystem: Environmental > Terrestrial > Plant litter > Unclassified | place: USA: California...
GTACATGCTTCTTTCTTTCTTCTTCTAATTCCTCAATCTTGCTCTTCATCTTCTTTACTTCCTCCACCAAACTCTTTCTCTCTCTGTGTCTGTTTCGTACATACTTGAATTCCATGATCTTCGTGCAACTTCATTCGTATCAAACTGTTCTTGATTACCTCCTCGCGTCAAGCTTTCTTCTTCTTAGACTCGTAAAAGTTCTGCCAGCTCCAGAGCTGGGGTTGGGGGTGGATGTTTCGTGATGTGAGAAGAGTGCCGCATCACAACTCATCGTGAGCGGGCATCTCCTACTCTACCTCCTCGCTAGTGACAGCATCCGATGCCTTGGCTGCGAACTCGGCCATGCGGCTACTGGCGCTTTCGACCGCCTCGGCGATCCTGCTGCCGGCGCTTTCCATGGCGCCGTGTTCGGCTTCGCCATAGAGAGCACTGCTCACCGCGACACGAGCGGCTTCGACTTGCTCAGCGACGGCTGATGTGGCGGCTGATACAGGGCCCGTGGAAGTACCGAAAAGTGCCTCGGAGATAACGGACGATGCGGATTCGGCTGCGAGACCAATCGAGCTTTGAGCTGCCTCGGCGTAGCCAGTCTCGTGGCCGTAGATAGCCTCACTGGCAGAAGAGTAAGCGGACGCTGCGGCCGATGAGGCTTGTTCGTAAGACCCTGTCAAGTTGTTAGCTAATGCTTTCCACCACTTGTCTATGACCTTCGCGGATTGCAACTCACCCTTGCTAGTGCCGTACATCTGTGCGCTGGCGGCGTCCAAGGCACTCTCAATCTGCTCAGCAACAGAGTCCAGGACAGCCTCGATGGTGGGCGGTGGGGTGAAGACGCTGGAAACAACAGAAGAAGCGCTCTCGTAGGCTTCCTCGGCGTAGCTCGAGGCAGCAGAGGCCATCTGTGGCGCGCCTGTGTAGTAAGCAGAGTGGAGACGGGCCATGACGGACTCAGTGAACTCGGGCTCGCGCTCGCTAATGATCTCGGAGAAGAGGGACTGGACAGCCTCATACTGGTAGATCGCACCATCGGTTGCTTGAGCGTAGACAGAAGTAGCAGAGCTGTAAACGGCGTCGGTGAAGGGTGGTGGCTGACCGTAGACTTGATCGCTGGCCAGGGCGATGAGCGAAGCCCAGTTTTGTTCGGCGCGGGAGGCCATCGATTCCATCATCGGAGTCTCCGAGCCAAAGATGGCGGTGCTCGCAGCAGATGCAGCTTGGTCGTAAGCAGCAGGAGTGGTACCGTAGATGGCGTCGTGGGCGTAAGTAGAGGCATACATCATCTGGGAGGATGCAGCCGCAACAGCAGCGTCGTACTGAGCTTGAGCCTCTTGCATTACTGACTCGACGGGTGACTGGGTCGTAGCGCCGGCTGCAGTGCGAGCTTTGTTAGTGAAGTCTTCGAGGTTGGCGCTGGCGGCAGCGACAGCGGAGCTGTAAGAATCCTGAGCAGCGTCAATGTACGACTGATAGGCGGGCTTCTGGTGTGCGCTGGTGGCAGCAGCGAGCTGGCTAGATGCTGCAGAGAAGACAACATCATACTCCGATGAGATCGAATCAAGAACAGCTTGAGCGGGAGACTTGGAAGTCACACCTGCAGCCGAAGTTGCAGAAGCGTAAAGTTCCTCCATTCGTGAGCTGGCAGCGAGTGTTGCCGCATCGTATGTGCTCTGGGCAGCAGCAACGTACGCCTGCCAGCCGGCGGTCGGAGTCGCACCTACAGCGCTACTGGCAGCGCCGACGAAAGACGAATACTGGTCGTGTGCGTATCCAATACCTTGGTAGTAAGCCTGCTGAGCGCTGGCCAGATACGCTTGGTGAGCTGGAGTAGGCTCGGCTCCGACAGCAACCTTTGCGCTGTGGTACTGCGCTGAAGCCGCAGACAAACCTTCTGACAGGCGTGAGGCAGCAATGGCACTGATGCTTCCGTATGCGTCCTCAACCTTCTCAAAGACTGGCGGAGCAGTGGGAAGTGCTTCTGCAGCGACGGCATACCTTTCACTGGCAGCAGAGACAGCATCAGAGTAAGCAGATTTGGCAGACTGGAACATCTCTCTGTGGACTGGCCTTGCGGTTCCGTCCATTTGTTCGTAGATGCGAGACTTGGCAGCATCGTAGTGAGATTGAGCCTGAGCGCTGGCTTCTTGGTACCTCGAAGCAGCAGCAATAGCCAGACTCTCAGTAGTGTGGGCTGCTTGAGCAGCAACAGAGGCGGCAGCAGAACTGGCCGATGAAGCGTAACCAATTGGCGAAGGCGTGCCGTAGATGGCCTGAGATGCAGCGGCAACCGCGGCCAAGTACTGTGCCTTGACAGCTTCAGTGCCCTCTGGCTCAGCGCCGTAAAGCACGCTGCTCGCAGCGCTCATGGCACTCTCATACTGCTCGCTGGCGACAGATGACATGCTTTCGACGTTTCCTTGAGTGGATGTTGGGGCTTTTTTCATAGCCTCGTCGATGGCTTGAGTAAGGCGTGCGCCCTGGTCAAGTGCATTGTCAACCATTTCCTGAAGACGTTCGCTGTAGCTTCCTGCAGTGTCGACCTCATCGTCGAATTCCTCATCCAGAATGGGACCGCTGGAGGAAGGAACGGCTTGGGCCATTGCACCGCCCCAGACCTTTGATGAGGCTGTCTCAGACGCAGAAGAAACGACGGATGATGCACTGGAACTGGCATCTTCGATAATGTCAGACGCATGGTCCGAGACGTCCGATGCAGCGGATGAAGCACTGGAAGCGCCTTCGGATGCAATGGAAGAGGCACTGTTGCCGGCAGTATCTTTCGATGAGCGCCCAGCAGCAATAACGCTAGCAGCCTTTGGGCCAAGGCTGCCTGAAGACTCATCATACGCTTGGGAAGAGGCGGAGGAAGCGAGACTCTCATACACAGGAGTCTCAGAGCCAATGATAGCCTCAGATGCAGATGATGCCGCATCAGTCATAGAGTCCGAAAGCGATGACTCGGTGCCAATGACAGCAGAGCTGGCAACAGAAGAGGCACTCGAAGCTGATTCAGCGACTTTGCTGGTGACACTTTCCACGGCGGGCTGCTCGCTACCCACGACCGCCTCGGAAGCCTTGCTGATAGCGCTCTCTGCGGAGCCGGTAGAGGAGCCAACAACAGCCTCGGAAGCGCCAGAAGCAATGTCAGACGCCTTGTCAGCAGCAGCAGCGGTGGCAGATGCTGCGGCCTCGGAAGCTGCCTGCGCTGCATCGGCAATGCTCTTCTCGATGGCGCGTTGTGCACGCTTGGAGACTGGGGGAGTGTTCTTGGTATCGAAGTCGTCGCTGGCGTCCTCGGCAGCAATCTTCCATTTGCCGACCGCCTTTAGTCTTGCAAGCTCCTTTGCAGCGTTCTCAGCGACGGTCATGCCGTGGTGTTCCACATTTTGAGCAGCCTCTTTGGCAGCGGCAACACTGTCGTGGTTGACGGCAACCAGCTCGACGTCTTTGCGCCAGGCCTTGGTTGCCTTCTTAAGGTCATTGTATTTGGACCAGTCCTTGTGAGCCAAGCCGCTGTCCGAATACTTGCGGCCGATCTCAGTGAGACGCAGCTCACGGATGCTGTCGACGGTTTCGAGGGTTGACTCAAGAGCTTTGTTGACGAGTTCAGCAGTCTCGACGTTGTATGCCTGGTGCCACTCCCTAATTGCTTGGGCGCGCGCCTTGACGTTCTGTCCGGCAGAGCGAATAGCAGAGGCAAGAGCGAGCTCAGCCTCTTCAATATCGTCGTCCGAGGGTTCCTCCGGGATGCCACCTACAACAGCAAGGATGCGTGCTTTCGCGCTGTTGATCACGCCTTCGACAGTCTCCTCGAGCTGGACGATAAGCGAGTGACCGACACCCTCCACCTGGCTGTTCTTTTGGTGTTCCGTAATCTCATCAATGCGTTCCTTCAAGTGTTCGCTGCCTTCGTCGACAGCCTTTGAGCACACCTGTTCCCAGCTCTTCAGATCCTGCAGGAAAAGCTCGCGGGGTTCGACAGAGGCAGAAGGCTCGGCGGCGACGCTGCTTGCAGAGGAGGCTCCCTTTGTAGCTTCAGACACGGCAGAAGAGACGCTGGAGGCGGAGACAGATGCAGTGGAGGAGGCATCGACAATGCTCGACGAACTTTCCATGCTCTTGACCTCAGCCTCGAGCTTCTTCTCATCACGGTAACGACCGAGGCGCTCGGTGATACGCATGAGCTGCGGCTCGACATTCTCGCCGTACAGCACACGCATCTTGGGCCAAATCTGACGGACCCAGAAAGACCACGCTGCGTTGCCAGCATACTGGGCCTGGGGAAGAGCGGTGTCGACCGCGAACTGACGACCTTGAGAGAAGAGCTTCTGGGTGTAGGGAGCAGTCTTGCGGTACACGGGCTGGATCTCGAGCTCCCAGATGTCAGACGCAGAGGTCTTCAAAGACTGGTAGTGAGGGTTGACAGAGTCGTATGCCTTGTTGACGTAGGGTCCCAGCGCTGCGTCGTATTGCGTGAACGCGTGCTGCTTCGCAACGTCAAGCTGAGGCTTCACCGTCTTCTCCCACTGTTGGTATCCGAGCTCTTGAACCTGGGCAACTCTGGGAGCGGCATGCTGCTGGTACAGAGCATGACCTGGCGTGTAGACCTGGGTGTTGAAGCGTTCGACGTATGGCTGAGCTTGCTGGACGTACGGGGCGAGGTGTTGGTCGTAGTAGGGCTGGGCGTAGGGAGTGAGGTAATCTCTGGCCTGCAGATAGCCACTGCACACCTTGGGCGACGAGTCCAGGAGGTCCTTTTGCGAGGACGGACATCTGAAGAGGACGGTGAGCAAAGCGTACCACACCATTAACTTGGCGCCCTTGTCGAAGATCCACGCAGGCAGGGAGCGTCTGGTGGACCTCCTCCGCGACGAGCGCGACGACTTGGAGGTCGTGGCGCCGTGGGAGGATATGCTGCCGTTTGACTGGGCAGGCATCTGGGCGGTATTGGTGCCAGATGGCTTTTTGGCCATGTTTGGTGATGGCTTTGGTGTGGAAGGTAAACAGCAGCAGCAGGGCGAGGCGCTGTGCTAAGGTTAAGCTCGCTCGGGGAACCTTGGAAGCTCAGTCGTCGCAAGTTGGGAAGCTTATCTGCCGCAGCGCTGTGAGTTTTAGTCGCGTGGCCGCTGAGAGCTGAGAGGCAGGAACAAATATAAATAAATAATGCAAGTAAAATATTAATGTGCCTGTAATAATTCACCGCCAAGATGGTGATGGTTATTGCTACTGCTGAGAAGGGACAACAGTGTGAAGAAATAGATATATCTAATTGGCAACGATAAACGACAACGACAATCCTTCCCCCCTTGTCCTTCGCCTACACGTCCAATCCCAGTTTCCAACATCTTAAATCTGTTTCTTTAGCCATTGCGTCACTGCCACGGTGTAGCTGTGCCTGAGGCGCTCCACAATCGAACAAGGGTCGACATGTGATGATCGGCCTCTCAGTGAACAGATAAACCGGGACAAACCACCTCCAGATCCCTCGGCATCCGTTCCCATATATCTGTCACCTGAGAGTCGGCCTTCACTTCCGTGTCCGTCCCTTGGTCTTCAGCAGGCTTGTCATCTTCAATCGCAGTGAATTATACCAGACGCCTTTGCACACCAACTTCACTCACCCGCCGATCGCTGCTACCTTGACGACACTCCCATAACACTCCTACCTACTTGTCAGCACATCCAGGCCAAGAGGCTTGGTTCTCGTCGAGTGTACAGAGGACTTCCCCGCCATCACCGAACGAACGTCCTTACGGCATTTATTACACTTGAATCAATTGCTTCAAGTTCACGAACAAAGCTTGCTGCCGACAAAGGTGTCACCTACTATCCGATGAGCTGCTAGATGCTTGCATACCGCCTCCGAGGCTAGCCACCTACCACGCATCCTCCCTCTCCATACTGCTGCAACCATGGACGACTACGCCGACTTTCTCCCCGATGCTCCTCTGCCTGCAAATGAAGATGACATGGTCGACGCCGTGTTCGATCAGCTCTCCCGCAAGGAAACCACCACATCAAAGGCAATCAGCGAGTTCGGTTCAGACGCGCATCCAACCTGTCGCATATGCCGCAGCGAGGGCACGCCCGATGAGCCTCTCTTCCACCCTTGCAAATGCAGTGGCAGCATTCAATATGTCCACCAGGAATGTCTCATGGAATGGCTTTCACACTCTCACAAAAAGCACTGCGAGCTGTGCAAGACGCCCTTCCGATTCACCAAACTCTACGACGCCGACATGCCGGCGCAACTGCCATGGGACGTCTTCATCAAAAGAGCTTTCGTACACGTTGCCCAAGGAATAGCGAGCACTGCAAGAGCAACTCTTGTAGGATTTGTGTGGCTGGTGATACTGCCGTGGTTCATTCGCTGGGCATGGCGGTGGATGTTCTGGATAGCCGACGCAGGATGGGCAAGAGAAATATATCTCTTCAACATTGCACGTTCAGGAAATGGTCGTCCTGCGATCTCTGGTACATTGGATCAAGCGGCGGCACACACCAACGTGACCACTTCAAACCAGACCGCCCAGGCATCACACTGGTCGGATGCGGATGGAACCATCTTCTCTTCTTGGAGTTACCTTTCCGAGCTCACACCCAACAAAGGGTTGAATCACATTCTGCTGGATATCTTCGAGGGGCAGCTTATCACGTGCGTCGTCATCATAGGCTTTATCCTGGTCTTCCTCATCCGCGAATGGGTCGTTCAGCAGCAGCCGCTGGTCAACATGGATGCATTGAACAATGTTCAACAACAGCTACGCGAAGCTGCAGATCGTGTCCAGGAGGAGAACGACCGTTTCCGGAGGCAGCAAGAGTTGCTAGATCAGGCACGCAGACGGCTACTCGAGCTTCAACAAGAAACTGAGGGCGATTATCGTCAAGCTACCGAAACCACGAGTGCCGAGAGGCCAGAATTCATTGGATGGGAGAGGCTAGAGGGAGTCATCGATTCCGCGACAGAGATGCTGAGCAATGGCGACAAAGAGGGCTTCGAGGCGAGGGCGCCTATTGTGACTGAGCAAATACGCGCTGCTGGCTACGAAGCACCGGCAGACTTGGACACTTTCACCGACAGAGTCTATGCCAAACTTGCTTCATTCCCCGATGAAGAGCGAAGGGAATGGGAGTCAGTCTTGGTAGCCGAGATTCGTGCGCAGAATTCGCGAGCAGAGCAAGCATCCAGAAATGAGAGGGAAAGATCGGCGAGCGAGAGTTCGGACGAGGAGGAGATTGACGCAGTCGCACGGCCACCCATGCCTGAACGAGATTTCTCATCGCGGGCAACACAGATCCAACGCTTGCTTGAGGAAGCCGATGGCATCTTTAACCAGGTACACGGCGAGGTCGCAAATAGAGATGAGTCGGCAGCATCACCGGCAGAGTCCGACACCGCTCGTTCGTCGTCTACCGGAAGTTGGCAGAACGTCTCGCAACCTGGCGAGCCCTCATTGGCGGCCAAGTTGACAGAAATTACCGAGCGCATCTCAGAGCCGCGCTTCGATGCTGATAAAGAAGAAATTCCCATCACGAACGCAGGACCTAACGCAAAGACAAACATAAAGCGTAGCGGTAAGGGGAAGGCAAGAGCTGTTCCTGAGCCGAAAGCAGAAGCCACCGACTTGTCTACAAGCGAGAATAAGCGTGCCACTGGAGATGCCGCAAATAGTAGCGAAGAGACCGAGCAAGCGTCTGTAGTAGCTGAGCCTTCTACAAGCTCTGCACAGCCGCCAGACTCTGCTGATGAGACTTTGCGCCAATCAGAAAATGCACAGCCCGAACAGGCGAACGATGAGTCGTTGGCTAGCCGCGTTGGCAATGTCTTCCGGGAAGAGCTTGGCCTTGATGATGTTGAAAGACGTGACAACAGTCACTCGGCAGATCCCGGTCATCGTAATGTACCCGCTCAGGACACTCTTCAAAACGACGAGAATCTGGAAGAAATGCTGGACACAATGCCACAGCGTGGCGTGTACGAGCGTATGGCTGACTGGTTTTGGGGTGACATCCGCGCTACCAACGCACCTGAGCCAGTACCTGACGCTCGTGAAGAAAGGGTAGATGACCAAGCTGCCGCACAGCAACCCCCCATTGCCCCGGCAGAGCCAGTGCAGCCGGATCAACCAGCAGAAGCTATCGACCAGGACAATGCACGAGACCCAGAAGTCGTGGCAGCAGCGGCACAAGCTGGTCTGGATGCGGAAGCCGTAGAAGATGCAGAGGACCTGGAAGGGATCTTCGAACTCATCGGCCTGCAGGGCCCACTCACGGCACTATTCCAGACCTCTATGTTTTGCCTCGTATTAGTGTCGGGCACTGTTTTCAGCGCTGTTGGTCTACCCTACGTCTGGGGCAAACTCGTCCTTAGCTTCATCGGCAGCCCGGTCTATTTCGTCTTCAAACTCCCTCTACAGATGGCCTCATTCATCGCCGACTTCGTCATTGATCTATGCCTGTTCTTAGGAGGGTGGTTGTTCATGGCTGCCGGTCTACTGAGCGAATTCGCCTATGCAGCTATCGGTGCAATGGTGCGCCTACCCTCTTCAGCTTTACTGGAGAAATTGACTAACGCCTCGATGAACACGGCCACCGCCTCCGGCACGCGACTCTCGGCTCTCTTCCTAACAGATGCGACTGGCGATCTCGGTTGGAATGGAGCCTTCCTCGGCGCAAGTGTACATTCACATGCATCGCTGCGCGCTTTACAGGAAGAAATCAATTCCGTGATGGGTTTTACAGGACACTGCATCTTCTCCCTTGCCGATGCTGCCTCCAGCGGCTCATTTAGTAACGTCTGGGCCCATATCACAAGTCTGGTGACTCAAGCACCCGCCGTGCCGGCGAAGTTCTTGGCCGGTGTCCAGATTGCTCAGCAATACATCGCGCCACTGATTGAAGCTTTAGCGAGTTTGAAGTCGGGTGCGCTTACACTCAGTGTTCCTTCCACTTCACCAGCAGCCATCGATTCCTCTCTCATCTTTTGGAGCCCTTCAGACCGTGCCATAGCTGTCGTCACTGGATACATTGCACTTGCCATGTTGGCAGCTTTGTATGTTGCAGCAGACACGCCAATCACTACTTCTGCCGCAGGACAAAGGCATGAGAAGGTGATCCGAGACACACTACGTCAAGCAGGAGGCGTACTGAAGGTCATTTTGATCATCAGCATCGAGATGCTCGTGTTCCCGCTTTACTGTGGACTGCTGCTGGATGTCGCATTTCTTCCTCTTTTTGGAGGCGCCTCAATTTCCACTCGTCTGGCTTTCGCAGCTAGCAAGCCCTACAGTTTCTGCTTCATGCATTGGTTTGTGGGAACTTGCTACATGTTCCACTTTGCTCTCTTCGTTGGCATGTGCCGCAAGATCCTGCGCAAGGGAGTTTTGTGGTTCATTCGTGATCCCGATGACCCAACCTTCCACCCGGTACGAGACGTGCTGGAACGTAACGTAACGACACAGTTGCGCAAAATCGCATTCTCCGCTCTTGTTTATGGCGCCCTAGTCATTCTGTGTCTCGGCGGCGTCATCTGGGCCATTGGAAAGCTTTTCACTGGCATTTACCCAGTCCAGTGGATCACGACAGAGCCAGTGCTGGAATTCCCTGTGGACTTGCTGCTCTATAACTTCGTCACACCGTTGCTTGTACGACTCTTCAAGCCAAGTGACACTGTCAGTACTCTGTACGCATGGTGGCTCCGTCGTTGCGCTCGAATTCTGCGTCTTTCGCATTTCATGTTTGACGATCGCAGAAAAGATGAAGAAGGTCATCATGTACACAAGACATGGCTGAGCTTGCTACTCATGCGCCAGGCAGACGCGGACGCAGAGAACAGTACTGTCCCGGCAGACCGCAAGATCACAGCTTCAGCCGACTTGACTCCGGATGTCTATCTCCAACGTGACGGCAAGTATGTCCTGACTCCCTGCAGCGACCAGTACCGACCGCCCAAGGCTGGCGAGGCGTTCCTGCATACAGATGACGAGGATGTATACATCGCCGATAAGGACGGCAAGAAGAACGAACACTTTGCCAAGAAGTACGTCCCGCCGCTGTTCAGAGTGCGTGTCACACTTTTTATGGTATGCCTCTGGTTGTTCTCCGCTACCACGGGGCTCTGTGTCACGCTTGTACCCCTGGTATTTGGCAGGAGGGCGATTCAATGGGTCTTCCCAGGCATCCAGATCAACGACATCTACGCTTACACCCTGGGAGCATACACACTGAGTGGAGTGCTGTTTGCAGCGATGAAGAGCAAGCAAGTCATGCCCCAACTCCGCGAGAAAGCACAAGCTATCGAACTGCGAGCTTGGGCGACGAAAGCTGCTACAATCGTGCTGCAGTTCTTTAAATGCACCTATGTGTACGGCTTCCTGGGAATCGCCCTGCCGACATTCTTCGCATTCGTGCTGCAATTCTATATCATCCTCCCCTTGCACACCTACCTCGTAGCATCGGCCCACGAAGAAGCCACCCTCAACGCAACCATCATCAACAACAGCACCACGAATGTAACATCACAAACCTTCAACCAAACGGACTTCACACCAGCCGAGCTCCCTAAAGGTCCCTGGCTAGCCAACCACAACATCCACATGCTGCAAGACTTCGCCCTGGGCCTACTTTACTGCCGCATTGTCTCGCGTGCCATCGTCAGTGCCCCCTCGTCGCGCGCCGCAGAAGCTTTCCGCCGCATAACCGCCGCAGGCTACCTTAACCCCAACGTCCGCCTCGCTACGCGCTTCCTTATCATTCCCTCTCTGATCCTAGCAACCCTGACCTTTGCTCTGCCACCCTTGATCGCCTACAGTTTCATCACCGTCGCCTCGAAGTCCGGCTTCGCTGCCATGCAAGACCCTGAAGTGCGGACTCTCGTCTACCGCTACTCGTACCCCTGCGCAGGCACTCTGGTCGCCGCTGTTCTCGCTGTGCTGGAGGTTGCGCGCGCGACTGAGAGGTGGCGGTCAAGGGTCAGGGATGAGGTTTACCTGGTTGGCGAGAGGCTGCACAATTTCGGCGAGAAGAAACCGCCTGTTGGGACGAAGAGTGTGGTTAGGAGAGAGAGGGTTGGGGGAAGGAGGGATGTGGATTTGGATTTCTGAGTTTTGTTTTGAGGAGAGAGTTCACTCGGTTCAGTAGTACGAAAGATGCGACGACACATTGTTTTCTTTGGGAAGTTCAAGCGGACTACTCGCTGGTTGATCCTGGAATGCATGGTGTGAGTGTTTCCTCTTTCTCCATGAATCCAACCTGAGTAACTTGAAAGGTAATATCAGCGACCTTCATCTACCTAATTCATGGTGTGCCGATGAGAAGGAAGAGCTCTTTCCAAGTCCAAATCCAATACCAAGAGCCGCTTGTAATATAAGACGTCCACTGTAATGCCGACAAGTTTGCTGTGCCACCGACCCGCAGCCGCCGGCATCCCAACCCCTGCAGTCCCCTGCATTTTTGGCTTGCATGTACAACTCAAGCGGCTAAGCTCTAACATTTCAAACCTCACCGCGCTATATCGATGCTGCCTTCAGATGACTTGCTGAAACTTCAAAAGAATAGATTCTTTGGTTAATCCGCACATTCTGTCCAGCTCCTACTTCCCAGTCCCTCGAAAATGCGGATCCACGCCTATAAGCGCGCAGCGACAACCACCCCATCACAGCAAACTTGGCAAAAGGCCGTATTGAGTTTCGATGAACTCTGTGGGGATACAAGGTCGACGTCGCTGATCGCGTATGTTCATACTCGCTATATCTGAATGTAACGCACCTGACGCTAGCAACGACATCTGTAGCTTCCTACATTCCGATGAGATCAGCTCGCACGGCGGCCAACTTATACAAAAGCGGCTATCCACTGAATTTGATATCCCAACACTATTCTGGACAGGCTTATGCCAGGAAGCAAGCGGCTTCTTCTGGGCCAAAGATGGATCTGGCCAGTACCCAGCAAACCACGCCTCATCCAACGCAACCTCTTTTCGTTTTCTGATCAAACATGGCCCCTCAACGGCTCGAGCAGTGGCGCCGCAAGCCCATTACCTGTGGGAGAAATTGGGCTTCGCCAGTTACTGGAGTACGCAACGCGGTCTTGTGGTGCTCTGCTTCGACGTACCAGCCGAATTCGAAGCAGAAATCGGACAGATTCTGGTTTCCGGCGATGTCGCGAAGTATGGACAAGGACCATTTTCCCTACATGCGGCGCTAATGCTTCCAATCGTGGAGAGTTTCGATCGAGCGGTCTGGGGGTGGAGAGACGCTGTCAGAGACTTGGAAAAGACTCGCGTGTCCCAGGCCGAAGATGAGTCGGAGAAGCGCAGCTTTGAGAACATGCATGAGACTACGCGGCATGTCATTCATTCCTCTGAGATGTTGATGACGGCTATCTCGGTGGCTGAAAGTATTGCGAAGGAAGTCAGCGGACTTCCGAAACATCAACGTGATTCAAGTTATTCGACGATTGTGAAAGATCTCGAGTTCTCAATCTCGCTTTTGACAACTCTTTTAAATCGGTCTCAGGCGCTCGAGAAGCGTCTCGAGAATGAGGTCAATCTGGCAAGTCGAATCTTGTTCGCATCGAAGTCTCGCGGTTTGTGCTGTGCTGACATGTAAGATACCTATAGGCGCTCCATCTCAATGCTAAACACGACAGTCACGTCAACATTCAGATCGCAGAGCTTGCGCGTCGTGACAGCGAGGTCATGAAGGGCATTACAATTCTCGGCATGGTCTTCTTGCCGGGGACATTTGTCAGTGTAAGTCACACACTATCCACCATCCTTCTGCGTCCTTTGTTCTTGGCCACTGATTGTTGGGTCGGACGATCAGGCAATCTTCAGCATGAGTTTCTTTGGCCTCTCCGACAGCCAGGGGAATGGATCCGAGACATGGACTCTGTCGAGCCAGTTCTGGATCTATTGGGTGGTCGCAATACCTCTGACTGCACTGACACTGATAATGTGGTATCTTTGGGACCGCCGGCGTGCGATGAGAAACTTGCAGTAGTGCCTTACTGTTTGACTCGATCTTATAACCAACCAGCGCAATTCTCCGAGTAAGTATACGTGCGCTTTACGCTTCTCGCTGCTCATTGGATACCTGTGCTGTGTTGTGCTGTTACCAGCACCACTCGATCCTATGGAACGTACGTACACCGGCGAGAGATGATTCTCCCAACTCTGACTTCAACACACAGCGATTGATCTCATTCAGTCATTGAAACGCAAGCTTGATGTATGCCACTTTCGGATACGAGATTCTTTCACATGCTTGCGTCGTAATCAAGTGGTCGTGCGGCACTCAATTGTCATGTGAAATCCCAAGCGAAGCGGATATGTACTCCTCAGACAAGTTTACTAACGCAATCAACAGAAACCCACAGTGCGCGTGAATGAACACCAAACGACCGCTATTTCTTGAGCACGGTGGGAGACAAAGACTCGAATTCATCAGCATCCATGAGAACGAGTCTAGTACTACGACATACGTGGGCTTCGGGGATGTGCAACAGTTCGACGATTCGTCGTGCCTCAAGAGTCCTTCGACCGTTACGATCTGAGATGGAGCAAAGGTTTGCGCTCGAAAAATGCGTTGGCCATGATCCGCGACGAGTTTATCGACGGCGACGCTACTGACGAATATCCTTTGTCTATTGACGAGGCTGACCGCCATGAGCAAAAGGAGAAACGCCAATACAAGAGCAGTGAGTGGACGAAAAGAGACAGACGCCTGGCGCACCTTTTGATTTTGATGGTTCACACGTTCGGCTCCGGTGGTCAGCTTGTGTCTGACATCGGTAGTCAGACGGACTCAAGATTCTTGGTCAGCTTGATGGTCACGCGCAAATACGTGAAGCACATGCCAAGTGTTGCCGAGGACATCGAAGTCACTAGTCCAACATTGGTGTTTCCTGCACTTGAAGAGACTGATCTCGAGCGATATAGCCGTGCCTACACTCTGCCCAGATACTTCGCATACTCTATCAACTCCAAGACGCACTAGCCCACGATATTCGAAAAGGATTCATGGGACACAAGCACCCGGGTCGACGACTACTACGTTCCATCTTGGATGAAAGACGCAAAACCTTCGACATCTACTACTGTCATTCAAAACCCACTCGCCGAAGCGCACGCGCAACTCTCAGTGCGCCACATACAGCTGAGGTGGTTACGCGACGTCCGTGGCGCAAACGAAGAGGAACGTGAACTTGATGAGTATTTGAACGAGCTGGAAAAGTCCCGAAGCTTGCAACCGCTGGTTACAATGATGGACTGTTTGGGAGACCCTCGCACACTCGAGCCAGATGAGTTTCGAGACATTATCCGCCTCCAGTACAAATGCGAGGAAATCAAAATGTAGCTCTCGCGCCTCACCATGGTGGTCAAACCTGATCAGAGTGACGAGGAGGAGAGAGCTACTTCCGCGTCTTACAACCTTTTCGACGCTTCGGACGCAATGTGGCAACACCGCAGTGCCGTGGAAAGTACTCCTCAGCCTATCATCGTCAGTTTTGAGATTTGTTAAGCTCGAGGATTGCGAATGGTGTATGGAATCCACTACGCCACCATCACAACGAGGAATGTGTTTGATCTTGAGGCCCTTTCGGTGGTAGCAAGTAGCTACTGTGCTAATACCATCACCATTCAATTGGATGATAGCGTGCGTGTCAGTGAGAGATATATTCGAATATGGTCCATTCTCAAAGGTGGAGAGTTGTCATCGTGCTGTTATCATCGCCGACTAAGTGGATCAAATGCGTATCTACCAGCGAGAGATACTTTCAGACTTAGCGAATTCTCCTTGGTAACCGCGGTCTCATCCTGCTGCTACAAGCACCTCTCGACCGGATAAAATTCGTCTATGCCAGTGAGAGACAGTTTAAAAGTCTATGTGCTCTCGGCGCGTCCCCATACTCGTACTCGGATTGTGGCTCCGACATCGATCGAACGTCCTCATCCTATTGATCGTTCTCAATCGAGGCGCCTTGGTCGGCGGCAACACTGTCCGGTGTGTCCGCGGCGGTGAGCTCGAAGATCTTACCATCTCTATCTTCCGTGCCGACTTCTTTGCTGATGAGTTGCTTTGCGCTTGACTTGGGTTTCTACTCCTTGTGGAACTTTCGATCTATGGAAACTGTCTGCGACCATGGTATCATATGATTCACTGGCCATCGTCCTTTTTGAATAACATCTCGCGGTGCTCAGCACTCAGTCCGCTCAGTTTCTCGAGCACTTTGTCGGTGGTGAGGCTCTTGGCCTTGCCGTAGACTGCTTTCGCGGTGATGGGTTGGTATTTGTGATGCACATCCACCAACACTGCGTGTACCAGGAAATTTTGGCGCGTTGACTTCTCAGTGTCATCTGCTTTGACGCGCTTGTACAGATCGCTGTCTGCCACGTTGTGTCTGCGGGACTCGTTTCCGGCATCTGGCTGATCCGAAGGCTCGTCATCCATGTCGGCGACAGGAAGTCTCGAGGCGTTGGGCTCGACTGCCTCGTCGTTATCATCTTCTTCCGTGACGTATTTTTTGCTTGAATGTTTCTGGGTGCTTGGCCCAGGCTTTTTGTCTCTCAACGACTTCCCGGTGATTTTCTGTTTGGGCTTCCCAGGCGGGCTTCTCACGTCCTTGAGCTTTGAGAATCCGGAGACGAGAAGCTGGGAGTCCAGACCCATGGCATTCCCGAGCTTGTTCTTGGAGGACTTCATCACAGGAAGCTTGTCGTAGTTGATGTGAATCGAGGTGGACTCGACCAGGTTCTTTTGGCCAATGCGGGCCTGGTACAACAACAAGAGACCAAGCCGGAGTTTCCTTGCGTCTTGCAGGTCTTCAACGGTGCACGGGCCGTCCTTTGCGTGTTTAACCATGGCGAGAAGCATATCAACCTCTTCTGATGTGCTCACGTCCTTGGTTTCTTCGCTCTTCACGATCGAGAGAAAGTCTTGATACCGCTGAGCGGCTTCGTCGCTGTCACCCCCGCCCTCTGAGAGGTTCTGAAGTAAGCTGCATGAGGCTATCTGTTTGGCGTTATAGCTGATTTTGAGTGCACCGTGCTGCCGGTATGAGTGCATTTTTTCTGGGACTTCCGGGTTAACATTCTCAATGGTACACCTTTCTTTCAAGTGTACCGTGCCGCTGATACAAGCGCATGCCTTACAGGGCTGATGAGAGATGCATAGATGCTGAGTTGATGCTCTCAGTGGCATGGCCTTGTTTTCGAGATTAGCATGCTGCTGATACGAGTGCATGTTTTCTAGGACTCCCATGAGATGCATGAATTCCGAATCGACACTCTCAGTGGCACACCCTTATATTTAGGTGTTATGCGCAGCTGGTATTAGTGTATGCCTTACAAGACTTGCAAGAGACGGATTGTTGTTGAGTTGATGCTCTCAGTGGCATAAATCTGTTTCTGGTGATACCGTGCTGCTGATATGAGCACATACATTGTGAGACTCCCGAGAGATCCATAACTACTCAGCTGGTACTCTCAGTGGCATGCTTTTATTTTAAAGCGTACCATGTGGATAATACGAGCCTTGCAAAGACACGCAGAAAAGGTATGGCCGCTCAGTTGGCCTTCCTAACGGACCGTTCATTAGACCTCTCACAAAGGCAAAGTTATGCACTTCAATTGGGGTGCACTCACCTGTCGTGCTGCTATCACCTTCACTCGCTCGAAACGGAATCCTAGTTGCCATTGAGAGATACGTTCGAACAGACACAAAGCAGGTGTACTCTCCGTGATATGATGCTGGCGTTGTGATGGTATCGTCTTCGTTCGACTGTGAAAGAAGCGAGGTTGCCAGTGAGAGCCGATTCCGTATCACACCGACCCTGGTGTGCTCTCCGCAGGGCTGGAATGACATTGTGCTGTTAACAGCGTCACTCCACCGAGTAAAGAGCGTGGTTGCCGGTGAGAAAGATTTGCTATGTTACCTATGATTGCCCAATTCTTGATTCCCTTCTCAAAAGTCCTTCCTATCAAGTCTAACAACATTTCCAGATCTCGATTACTATGTCGATGGTCCTTCCCATCAAATTGGAAAAGAGCGTAGTTGCCGATAAGAGATACAGCTCAGAATGATTGAAGCTGGTGTGCTCTCCGCGGCGCTGCGATGCCAATGTGCTGCGATCAGCGTCAATCCATCGGGAAAAAACGCAGTTGCCAATGAGAGATACACCTCAAAAATAATCGAGCCCGGTGTGCTCTCCGCGGAGCCGAAGCGCCATTGTACTGTTGTCAGCACCGCTCGACCGAAGAAAGGCTCAGTTGCCAGTGAGGAATACGACTCGAGAATGATCGAACCTGGCGTGCTCTCCTCAGTGGTAGAGTACCAACGTGCTGATATCAGCGACGGCAAACCGGAAAAAAGTGTAGTTGCCAGTGAGATCGCGGTCGTTGATGTTGACTAAAGATCGAGAGATTTGATAAGTAGTACTTTTGCGACGGTGAAGATATAGAATTGCCGGGATTTGATCTGACGTACTTTTGACATGGTAATCGAGATCTGGAAATTGATGTTGTTAGACTTGATGGGAAGGACTTTTGAGAAGGGAATCAAGAATTGGGTAACAAAGGGAACAGGTACTCGCGTATCTACAAGGTGCTACATCGCGTGCCGTTGTCTCTTACAACGGCTATAGAAAGCGTTAGAGGAAACACTCGATTGCTTTCTACGCTTTCCGTCGCTCTTCTGTACTATACACGAAACTCCAACTTTCTCTCTCCATTGATATCTTCTCAATCACCCGACTCTCGGTTGCTAATCTACGAGAAGTTCTTGGTGAATTTGCTGACGATGTCCTTGGTCTGAGCCTCAAGGTCCTTGCTGAGGGCGCCCTCGGACTGGAGCTTGTTGAGGTAGTCGGACTCGTTGGTGCGGAGGTGGGAGAGGAAGTCAGACTCCCACTGGAGGATCTTGGCGACGGGAACGTTGTCGAGGTGACCG
>Ga0265797_10005754_pt1 | contig 17941 bp, 15 predicted proteins | sample P2T30metagenome_FD_192433 | JGI IMG/M metagenome (GOLD analysis project Ga0265797, IMG submission 192433) | Plant litter microbial communities from East Loma Ridge, Irvine, California - P2 T30 | ecosystem: Environmental > Terrestrial > Plant litter > Unclassified | place: USA: California...
GTGGAGTCGTCTGATGCGCGCCTCTTCCTGCCTGCCGTTTTTGGTACCGTTGAAGTCGCACCAGGTGCGGGATTCTGCAGCTCTGGTGTTTGCGTGCCATTCATGGGGGTGTTGTTGTCCAAAGAGCCATTGGACCTTTGCGGCGAACCAGAATCGGACGATGTTCGGCTGCGCTTGGCTGGTCGCGCATCCCCAATGTCAGAAGTTGCATCCTCGTTTTGCGCAATCTCATTAAGAGAACTGCGACGACTGCCAGAGCTTGCGCTAGATGGCCCAGCGGAGCTCGTGTGGTTAGACGTGCCTTTTGCACCGCGGCGCGTTGTCATTTGGAACGGTACTGAAGGAGCAAGGCGAGATGTCTTCGAACCCTGAAGACCACTTCGCTTATTAGACAATGCGCTAGCGGCTATGCCAAGGTTAGCATAACCCTATGGGGAACATGGAGACACCGTTGAAGCCATATTGACGTACCTGAGGTCTTGCGGGGGGTAGCAGACACGGCCTTTGCCGCTCTCGACTTTCGTTTTGGCGGCATTGTGGTGGAATGACAGGCCCGTACCAAGATGCTCTAGGAGGAGGCCAGCCGTTAGTACGCCATCATATGACACGGCCAGAAAGCTGCAGAGGCTAGAGCTAGAAGCGTAGAAATAGTGATCAGCAACTTACGGGTTCAAGACGATGTATCAAATCCGTTGCTGGTGTTGTTTTCCCCGAGCTGATACAGGGTCGTCGTTACAGCTGGCAAGACGTGTCAGCATGCAATCGTCGCAGTGGTTTGAGAGCCAAGAAGCAAAAGAACAGGCCCCAAAAAAATCGCATCTCTTGCAGTGGCAACGGCAACGGCAGACGCGATTTGCGCAGAAGCCTTTGCTCAAAATGAGTGGAGACTACGAGCACTTACTGTGACCAGCCGCTCTAGTGTAGCAGAGTGACTTGCTCGACAAGGTGATGCGAAGGCCAAGTGACCAAGCCAGCGACTTGATTTAATACACACAGGGCCAGACGGAGGTATCCTGACTGCTCTCCAGATAAATTTGCTTGTCGAAATCAAGGGCGCAGCTGCTCGCAAGAGTAGAAGCAACCCTGCAAAAGAAATGCTCCGTGTGGCACGGGCGAGGAGAAGCGCTAGAGTGGCAAGATGGCCATAGAGAGGGAGCAGATGAAGGTTACACACAAGTCCGGGTCGCAAAGCAAGTTCCAGAAACTGCCAAAGGTGTTGTAAGTCGTGATGATCCGGCGCATGAAGATGAAGCTCTTGTGAGATCCTTGGTCAGGCTTGTTGCGCCTTGCCTGATTGGGAATGATCCCACGAATTGGCAACCCTCTTCACCTTGCCAGCCTCGCAGTCTGGTACTTGTCCAGTACCATGCGAACAACCATGCTGATTTTTGCGAGCGCGTAGCCCTTTGAAGCTTCCAAGAGCCCTTGCAAAGACTGCGAGCAAATACTCCGCGTTGCTGGCATCTGCGCTGCGAGCCTCCTGATGCAGCACCAACCAAAGACGGCAATGCCCTAGATTACGCGCACCGCCCCATCCCGGCCGTCATCACGTATACATAAGCACACGAGAGCAGACAACGGCACTATGTGGATATTGCCCCTCGTATTCATATTCGCGCTCCCCAACTACAACCCTCTTCTCAGCATCAATCGCACCCTATTTGTCGCAGCTTCTGGAAGCTTTCAAGTTGCTTCATCCAAGTTTCACGTCGCACGTCATTAGCCGCGACGCTAGACGGGACGATCCTCCCGAATCGTCACCAACAACCCGCCCCCTTCACGCCCGAGTCCTTCTCGGGCAGTAACATTGTTGATGACGAGTTCGAGTTGGAAACGCAACAACTGGAGAAGAACAGTACCGAAGCCATCATGTTTGGCAGATCAACGAGGGGTCCAACTTCTGTAGCTCGGCACCTGTGTACCTGTGAATCATACCGAAATTCATCGCGTGACTTGTTTGCCTTTCCCTTCACACATATGGTGGAATAGACAACACATGTACAGATGGCCCAACGAAGCGTACCTTTATACCCATTGCACCACCTCCGAGTCGTCATACCCTATGGATGTGTTTTGGCAAGCGAGTCGTGGAGTGGCGCAGCAGCTTCGCATTAGGCATCTCATCTGCTATCGAAATAAAAACCCTCTGGCGGTTTCATGATACATTACCTTTGTGACGTGTCCGTTTTGTATCTCAAAATACACTCGCCAGCATAAGGTAAGGTTGTGCGCTGGACATGACTAGGTAGATTTACAATTACACTTCTGCCATGCGAGACTGAATCACTGCAGAACCTGCCATGGCCATATGGTCGAGGGCACCATGTTCAACCAACGCACTACAAAAGAACCGTGATGCGCTTTGTCATGCTTCAACACATTGCATCGCGCACGCGACACCTTTTTCATCGCGATTTGGTTGCCGAAGTTGAGCGTGTTCGTCGCCTACATTTCCGCAAAAGCCACGAGGCTAACCATTGTCCAGTCAACGCGTCACTTTCCAACACACTCGCCCTTCTCCGCCCTATACTCGCCCGCGGGTCTCCGTGGTGATGGAAAAAAAAGCGAAGCCAACCCGGACCTTTCTTCACCGTTCTAGCCACATCACACGCCTTGACATGTTCGCCTGGGCCTTCCACGTTGCAGCATCTGCTTTTCTCCAGGGATGGTCCCTATTCGGACTTAAGGCATACCATGTGGGCCGTCCAAGTATTTTAGAAACTTTGGCGCTGGCGTCATGCAGCTGCAGACGCGGCGCCGCGCGAACCCACCTGCGAACTGGAAACGAACTCGAGGCGTGGGGTTTGAGCACAATAGCGTCAACTTTGCATGGGATTTGGAATGCAGATGGGTGTTTGCAGCTTGTGGTGGATTGGAGAGAACCTTGCTCAGATGCCTGTTTCCTTCTATGGTTGTCGTCTAACTGCCTTGCGGCTCTGCCGTCTTTTCGTCTGTCCAATCTTCCGTCATTGCTGTAAATAAATAAATAGATAAATAAAAATAAACATGTAAAGGAACACAATAATTATCTGCTCGACAGCGTCTATGCTGGAGTCAGATGTACGGTACGTGAACGCTCAAAGCTCGATCAACCCGTGGGCGAGAGCCAATAACAGGAGGGGAAATAAGACATAAAGAAACATGTACCACGGTGAAGGAAATCGTGTCGCACAACCATGCGAGGCATAAAACTTTTAACATGACGAGCGTAATCTTGAAAATCATTTTCAAACGCCACGTGTCTGCAAGACCATTTATCAGTGATTAGGAGAGTGTCTCAAGCTGACTTTTCGAGAGCCGCTCATGCTGCTTCGTGGTGACGAGTTGAGTACAAAGTCGGGAATTGGAGGCGTGATGGCACGACTCGGAGGAGACGGACTTCTTGACATGGAGCGGATGCTCGCGCCAGGATCGCGGACAAAGCTCCTGGTTTGACGGATGGAGGGCGAACCTGTCGCTTGGCTTCTCCCGCTATTCGATCTCATTCGATTGAACATTCGCGGAGGGCACGCAATAGCTTCAGTTGACAAAGGGCTGGCCAGGATGCTAGTGCCGGGTGTCGCCGCTGGAGGTGGCAGGCCTGACGGGCTTTCTGACCTGAACAGCGGATGGATGTGGGCTTCGCTAACCGCTGGGCTGGGAGGTCGAGAGATGTCTGGCATCATTCTGGGAGGTGGTGCTAGGTCTTCGTCATCTTCTTCGGGGAGCTCACACAGGAACGGGCCATCCAACGCGCGAGCAGGCGAGTTGGGACGACTACCGGGAATCGGCTCAAGAGTCGTCCCCCGGTATGGGGTAGTCTGTTGTAGTACAGACTCGCGCGCTGGAAGACTGACGCTGCTGGTGTCCCAGCTATCGAATCCATCGGACTGCGAGATGGTCTCGAGCGATTGTCGGTTGGAGTAGATGCTGTTTGGCGCTTCCCTGGTGAAGGACTTTTGGCTGATCAGGGTGGTGCGCGACGTGACGGGTCTGACTACGTGGCGAAGAGACTCGCGGAACGACCTGAGCGATTGTGACGACCGAGTGGAGAAGGTAGGCGAAGGCAATGCTGTCAGAGACTCGGGTCCCTGGTAGGCAGAAGGTGGTGTCAACGGCCGCGTGGGCTCTTCCAGGTTGAGCTTTTCTGGCCGCGATGATCGGAACTCGCTCATGACTGAGTCACGAGGGTCTGATGCGACGACTGTCTGAACATTTGGCGCCTTGTCGTTCCAAAGTGGCAAAGTGTAGAGGACAAGCTGACTGGCGCAAGAGATGACCCATGCCGCTATTTGCCCAGAGACATGGCTGTCCCAATGAGAAACGGGTGCGACGGCAGGGCCGGCGGTGACCTCTGCCCATCTCGACTTGATCATGATGATTAGCACGAGAGTGACGAGTAGTGCGGTGCCGGATACGAAGACGATGATGGATAGCAGCACGTTTCTCGCTTGGCCTGGCCTCTCCAGAGCCCCTCGTATGCTTCCGACATGCTGAACTGTGTAGAGACCAATGCAACAGAAAGAGACAACATCAAAAGTGCTCGCTACGGCAGCAATGTTGACCAGCGACGATTGAGTGGACGAGAACGATGCCGTCTCCAAGATGGATAGGATTGAGTCTGCAGCAGTGCTCGACCATGCGACAGCGCCAAAGAGGGCAATGCAAAATTTTCGAGATTGCAACATGGTTGATCTGAGAGGCGTGTGAGGTTGTTGGCCCGCTCAAACCTCGCCAAGGGGATGGGGAAGTGCTGTCAAGGTATAGGTGACAGCAGGCGTAAGATAACCCGAGGTATGGTTGAAGGGGTCGGTAGCGGGTTGGCTCGTATTATACTACCAGGTTTCCCCAGGCTAGATGTTGGGATTATTGGACGTTGGACTGTACCGAAGAAGGGGGTGCAGCACAGTTATGGGTGGATGCGGACGAAATGCAAGATGGAGCCCCAGTATTGTTGCTGTGGAGAGTCGCGAAACCGAATGCGCGAAACCACACGCGTCGGATGAAATGATGCGGCTGTATAGCTGCAGCTACTATAGACCAGTGTGCTGTCGACGGGGGCGCGGCTGATGCGGGTCTAAGCCGGATATAGTAGCGATTGTAGAGTTGGCCGGGCTTGTTGTCAGACTAGGGATTACGAGGAAATGTCGACGCGGACATGGGTCGATAGGCGGTCGACGGGCGACAATGTGGAAAGAAAAAAAAGGAAGAAATGGATGGTGGCGTGCAAACGGGAGAGCGTGTGGGGAGGCAGCAGAGTAATAATAAATTTTAGAAGAGGCCCAGAGGGCAGACGTGTGGCCGTCGTTTCGTGCATGGCCTGCATCACGCATGGTACGAACGGGGAATACCCTACTAGCATCCGCTGGGATGTACGCAGGCATGTATCGAGCATGGTGCTGCACCACCACGCGACAAGGCATGCTTACCGAGTCCTGGCACAGCAGATGCGGTGCCCTGGCCAGGCAATTCAAAGTATGATCCGAGGTCATTGCATCAAATCACTGGCTCTACGCTGCAGCTGAGGCGCAAAAGGAAAACAGTTTGTTCTTTCGAAACACGAGCAGCGGCGGCCAATGGAAGCCTGGATCTGGGCGGAAAGTGTAAAAGGGCCTGCCTGCCTGTCAAAGTTTGTCGGGGTGGAGATGCAGTAAGGTTAGCCCTTCATTTCCTCACGCGTTGTTTTGACTATGCCGTCGGGCGGAGCACAACAAACACACCCACACACGGTCGGGGGCCGGGCAATTCTTTTGGCACACCATGCGGTCATGGGCTGTGGCGCCGGCTGTGCAAGCGCTGGTTTTGCAACGGTTACAGAGGGTACCTAGGTATGACCGACGATAGTCTAATTCTCTTGGGTGCGGAGGTCACAACATATCAATAGGCGATAAGTCGCACAATCGTACGACGAGCGTGGCCTAGCCAGCGTTTGGTATGGCGGTGAAACGTGCCTCTCGCCTCGCCTCGCCTCGCAGCGATTCATGGTGTATTGAAACAAAAAGGGACCGAGGCGGAGGCGGAGGAGGAGGAGGAACGCGCACACGGCAAAGCTACAGCAATGCTGTCTGGACCGTGGTGATGACGCCGTGACGGCAGCCAGCTCGGGTGATGGATGGGAGTTGTTTGACGTGCGCGGCATTCGGTTGCGAGCCGTGTGTGCATTGATGCCAGGCATTGCCAGCAACGCTAGCCGGGTCGGAGATGAAGCTGAGCTCTCGGCGATCGCTGTTGCGTCACTGCCAGGGGCCCGAGGTCGTCGTCGTCTGGCCGTTGAACCCGTTGGAGAGGCCCTGAGGAGACAGCACGTCGGGAGGTGTGTACGCTTCGGACCAGTCGACCAGGGTGCATTATCAAAAAGAAAAGTCCCGTGACCCGCTCGTGGGGTCGAAAAGCAGGTCAAATATAGCCAGCGCTTTCGTTTTCGTATTGGATAGAGGGGCAATTAGGCCTGCTGCCTGCTGCATGATACTTGAGTATTGCTTGCCCGTATCGCGAGTCGTGGTGTTGTTGCTGTTGATGATGATGATGATGTTGATGATGGCGATGATGGCGTTGATACATCAACAGATCTGTGAAGCGCGTAGCCAACCCCGGTCCCACTCCTGTGCTTGCAGGTCGACGACAGAGATTCTGCCTGGCCAGCTACAAACGTTTCCATGGCTCAATAGCGCCTCCCAGCAAACTCACTGCATTCCCGCTTGTAGAAGAAGAGCCCGTTTCCTGTTGCTTGCTGCTTGTTGTGCGCTGCTTGCTTTTTGCTCTTCCCTACCACGGCCAAAACTAAGCCCGCCAAGCACTGCCTCATCGTCCCCACCTCACCTCTAAGAGCACCCCCACCAGCACAAACTCCATCTTCAACCACGCACACACACACAAACTGCCAAGATGAAGATCACATTCAAGGTACGCTCTTCTTGCAACCCGCAGCCCCTACAGCATGCCTGCACCGCTGACACAAAAACCCCCAGGATCTCAAGCAGAATAAGTTCGTCATCGAGGCCGAGGCTTCGGAAACGGTGCGCAATCCGCCACTGGCACAATTTTGTCGCACCGCCAGCTAATTCACGGCAGATTGGCGCGCTCAAGGCCAAGATCCAGGCAGACAAGGGCTGGGAAGTGACTCAGCAGAAGCTCATCTACTCAGGTGAGTGAGAGCGAGCGTGCACCGGCCTCGTGAAGACGTGACATGGCGGCTACAGGCGCTGATACGAGGCAACAGGCAAGATTCTGCAGGATGCCAACACGGTCGAGTCCTACAACATTGAGGAAAAGGGCTTCATAGTCTGCATGGTTTCCAAGCCAAAGGCCGCTGCCGCATCGTCAAGTAAAGCTGCGCCCTCAACGCCCGCTCCAGTAGCAGCCCAGACGCCCGCCGCCCCCTCCGCTCCAGCACCATCGTCGAACACGCAGAATGCGCCAGCTACACCTTCGCCCGCGCCAGCTCAAGCATCTGGCGAGCGCTTCAATGATCCCTCTGCTCTGGCCATGGGCGGGGAGCGCGAGGCCGCCATTGCCAACATGGAGAGCATGGGGTTCGCAAGGACTGATATTGACCGCGCTATGCGCGCCGCCTTCTTCAACCCCGACCGTGCGGTCGAGTATCTGCTGACGGTAATCCATGCAGCGTGCCTGTCATATCACACTTTCTGACGTCCATCTAGGGTATTCCCGAGAGCGCCCTCCAGGAGCAAGCCCAACAAGCACAGGCTCGTGCCCCGACATCGCCTACGCCTGCCGGCAACACAGGTGCGACGGCCACGCCCGCCAACGCACCCTCCGGAGGGGATGAGCCGATGAACCTGTTTGAGGCCGCTGCCCAGGCTGCCAACCGAGATCGCCCGAGCGGTGGCCAGCGTGGTGGTAGTGCTCCAGGAGGCACTGGTGGGGGTGCGCTCAACGCAAACTCACTCGACTTCCTGCGCAACAACCCCCAGTTCCAGCAGCTACGTCAGGTGGTACAACAGCAGCCACAGATGCTTGAGCCCATCCTACAGCAGGTAGGCGCCGGCAACCCTCAGTTGGCGCAGATGATAGCGCAGAACCCTGAGCAGTTCCTGCAGCTGCTTGCAGAGGACGCCGACGAGGATGCGCCGCTACCGCCAGGCGCCCAGGCCATCTCCGTCACCGAGGAGGAGCGCGAGGCTATTGAACGCCTGTGTCGCCTCGGCTTCGAGCGCGACCTTGTCATCCAGGCCTATTTTGCGTGCGACAAGAACGAGGAGTTGGCCGCCAACTTCCTTTTTGACCAGCCCGACGACGCCGACGACCAGTAGTGGCTCGCCATGTTCAGTGCCATGATTGTGCGACCTCACCATACCCCAAATCGCCATTCCTCCGTCTGATATCACCGTTACAATGGCACGACAAGTACCCCGAAATTGGACCATATTCTCCTCGAGTCCTCACCCATCACACGGCCCAGCGCAGTTTTTTGGAATGCGGAGGGAGAGCTCTGATAGTTGCATTGCTTTCCATGACGAACATGATGATACCTTCCGAATGCGGAACGAATGGGAGCTGAAAAGGCTAGTCTCTGGGATGTACATGCACCAACAGCCGCCAATTGGGCTGAGTAGTAGTAGCTCATGAATACAAAATTACATTCCACCTTTCAAACCGACGTTACTGCGTGTGAGAATGGCCAGGTATGGTGATGTAGTGCGCCATGATATGGCCATGCACCTTGGCGAGAGCATTAACCCCACCAGGCAGTCAGACAGACCACCATTGCTTTGCCATGTTGATGTGAAACACGGCGCTTTACCATACTGTAGAGACCCTGCATCAGCTGGCACATGAGGGCTAAGAAGGGGGAGGGGACGATAACTTTTCTTCTTTCCTACTCCCGTGTAAGATGGGCCGAAGCCACCATCACCTCAAAATAGGGGTCATACGGGATATACGGAGTAACCACACAGATCCTTTAGAAAAAGACTACAGGGTCTTTTTTGAGGAAAAAAAACCAACTAACTCGAAAGCCCCACATTTTCCTTCTCTTGCATGATAATGATGCGACAGAAGGAAAGGAAAGAAGAAAAGAAAAGAAAAAAAGGCAAGGGAGGGATCTAGGCTACGGCAGTGCCCGCCTTCCTCTTGCGACTTCTCTTTTTCTTCTTCTTTTCCCCTTCGACGACATTACCCTCAACGTTGTCATCAGCATCATCACCCTGCACTTGTTGTTGTTGTTCCTTGCGTACCACACCCTCGCGTGGTCCTGCCCCCTCCGTCTCCTCCCCAACCAGCATCTCAAACCCACCCTTTGGCCCGTCCGGGTCTCCAAAAGTATCTTTGCGCCACTGCCTGATCCTGGCCTTTTTGCTGAGGAACTTCTTATCCTTCTTCTTCTTGACTGGATCCCTGAATGCAGCGAGTTTCTTGAGACCAGCAAATTCGTTCAGTGCCTTGTCGTCGGCAAGCAAGATGTCGCGTGCGGTCAGGCCAAAAGACGTGGGCGAAGTTTCGCGGTAGCGGAAGCGGGAGGCTTGCTTTTTGTTTGGTTTCGAGGCGAGGGCTGCTTCATATTCGAGGTTTTGGTTTACGAGGTTTTCAATGAGGCGGCGGTCGCGACGGGCCGCGGATTTTGCTTCTGCGCGCTCTTGCTTGCGCTGTTTGGAGGATTTCTTGGGTGCAGAGGGATCGTCGACTTCAGAGGCGTCGTCGGCTGCAGCGGCATCTGGCATTTCTTCGTCACCCGAGGAGAGTGCAGCGAGATCTTCATCATCGTCGTCTTCCTTGAAGTCGGGGACGAGGTCTTTGATGTCGATGTTGTCGTCGTCAAACTTTGGCTTCTTCGGCTTCTTGCCCTTTTTACCGCCCTGTTCCTCCTCCATGCCAGCATCCCCTTCGCCATAGTATGCATCACCGAAGCGCTTCTGCATTTCGGCGTCCCATTGCTCATCTGACCAATCCGCCTCGAGCACATCCTTCCACTCGTCAATATTGAAGTCCCTGCCGTTCAGACCTCCAATCTGGCGAATCTGCTTGACTTTGTTTTCCATCTCTTCGACCTTGAGCTTACGCAGCCGCGCAAGATCTTGCTCCTTCTCCCGCCTCTCGGCTTCTCTCTTGGCTCTCGCAGCCTCACGAGCCTTCCGTCGGCCACTCTTGTCGTCTCGGCGGACAGTCGTGCTTGCGACGGCATCACGCGCATACGTCATGATCTTCTCGTTGGCACCAGTGGTATCCTCAAAGTATAGGTTGTACGAGTTTTCCCATTCGTCGGCAGCGGCGTCCTCGTCCGATTCGTCCTCGTCCAGTGGTTGGAAACGGGCAGATTTAGTGGGGACCCAGGCGCGCGAAGCCATGAAGTTGGACAGGAATGTCTCTGGGTCTTGGTCGGCCTTTTCGACATCGTCGGCTGTGATCTTGGGGCGGTCATTCTTGGTCTTCTCAGGCTTCTCCTTTGTGACAATGAAATCCTCATCATCATCGTCACCATCTGCAGCACCGAGCGCCTTTACGAGCTCCTGTCGTGCTTCTTCCTGCTCCTGTGCATATGTCCTGGGCGGCGCATCCTCTTCGTCGGCGTCGTCGGTGGTATATTTGCCTTCGAGGAGGTTTTTGGTGTGGTAATCCCTCAGTGTCATGGACGGCTCCTTCTTCTTCTTTTCATCTGTGTCGTTTTCGGCCTCTTCGGGTTCGCGGTAGAATTTGACTTCCTTGTTGTAAATGCGGGGATCTTTCGCGCGGAGAGCCTGGAGGGTCGCATTGACCTCTTCGTCGAGAGCCTCATCGAGCAGCTCGGCGGCATCATCCTCCTCTACGCCTTCCTCGGAATCCTCCGAGTCGCCGTCATCGGCGTTTACGGGCGCATTGCCTTTGCCGTACTTTTCTTCCACTGTGCAGAGTAAGTGATGATGCACGAACTTTTGAATAAACCTGACATACGTCTGTGGAGTTCTGCACGTTTCTTGTTGTACTCGAAGCGGCGCGCATAGTCTTCGTTGACCTTGAGCGACACTCCGCCCTGGTTGTCTTCGTCGTCGGAGCCTTCGTCGTCGGTGTTATCGAGCAGCTTCGCCTTCTTGGTCGGGGGCTCGGCGGCGCTGTTCATCTCACGCTTGACACCTTTGGCGTGCTTCTTCTCCTTGGTGCCTGCCATTGCTGGTGTGGAGGGTGAATGTGCACGAGCTTGTGGCATCGTCACAAAATTTTGGTGGAGTAGGCGCTAGCGCATGAACCCTGACGTTCGCCGCGGCAGTGACGACGGACCGCCGCAACGCCGCAACACCACGGAGGTGCGCACATGGAAGGGGCTGCATACAAGATATTTTTCTGCGCCTGCCGCCATGTATCGTAGCGTTTATTTCCACAGTCTTCTTGTTTTCTTATAGATACCCATTTCTATAGCCTTTGCCAGTAGAGACGCCGGCAGCATGGCGGAAGAGCAGCCACCGCAGCTCAGCATAGAGCCCGTATCCAAGCCACTGGATCTGATGTCGGTGGAGAGCTCTCGGACGTACATTGCTGTGCTGACACCTGCAGACCCGTTGTAATCAAAGAAGCCGCCCTTGATTCGCCCACCTTCCGCGCCACGGCCGTTCATTACGGCGACCAGATCGAACTGATAGAACGATGGCTCGACGGCTTCATCCGCGCTACGGCGAAGCTGGCCACGGAATGCAACATCATGCAGACGCTTGTAGATACATATGTCCAGACATCACACCCGCCATTGCAGCTTTCCGAAGCTGTCGTCGACCATGACTACACCGTCCTAGCCCTTAAGCGCTTCGGCGAGGGCGCACGCGAGTTCTGGAACAGTACACTACGGAGCATGAAGAGGGCAGAGGCGACCATGTGCGAGCCACTGCGAGCTTTCCTCCAGAACGACCTGCGCGTGCTCAAAGAGGCGCGCAAGAACTTGGACCAGACACAGCGAATCTTTGACGGAGCCATTGCGCGCTATGCGGGACAAGTCAAGTCGAAAGAGCCATCATCGCTAAGGGAGGATGCTTTCCAACTGCACGAGGCGCGCCGGGCATACCTCACGGCCAGCATGAATTTCTGTGTCTTGGCTCCCCAGGTGCGCTTGACGCTAGACAAGCTACTGGTCAAGGTAGTGCACGAGCAATGGCGCGATATGAAGAATGCCACAGACGCTTCGGGCAAGGGCTTCGCCACATGGACATCGGACGTAGAGCGCGTGCGCGGCTGGAGCAAAGAGATGGAAAACGGCGAGCGCGTCTTTAAGAGAGAGCTTCATCTAGCACGACAGCAGATCGAGGGCGCCGCCGAGTCCAGCGCACGACCGTCGCGAGATCTAGACTCGTACGCTGCCTCGACAGTCCCATATCTCGGCACCGCGCCATCGTCTGCGAACCTACAGTCCCCGATGAAACCCGATTTTGGGGCTGAGAAGGCCGAGAAACAAGGCTGGCTCTTCCAGCGCACAATCACAGGCAAGCCAGCGAGGACCTACTGGGTCAGGCGCTGGTTCTTCGTCAAAAACGGCATCTTCGGCTGGCTGACGCAGGGAACCCGGTCTGGTGCTGTGGAAGAGTCGGAAAAGATCGGAGTGCTGCTGTGCGGCATCCGACCAGCGTTCGCAGAGGAGCGCCGCTTCTGCTTTGAAGTCAAGACCAAAGATACCACTATCCTACTACAAGCCGAGACTCAAAACGACATCACCGAGTGGATCTCCGCGTTCGAGGTGGCCAAGCGCAAGGCCCTCGAAGACACATCCAAGGACCTGTCCGGTGCTGCATCTATTGACGCTGCATTCTCAATCAGCCCTCCCGTCGCCCCTGAGTTCGCTGCCAAGACCTCTGAGGGAAACACTGACGATGCTGTGGGCACGGATCGCCCGGACTCGCTGGGTCTACCTGGGAGCGATGGCCTTGCGGCCCGCGGTAGTTTTGATGTGCCGGCTCGGCGAGGCACCACAATGGAAGGCGACAGCAGCCGACGCGACCATACCACCAGGATCATGGAGAAGCTAGACCTGACCCGCAAATCAACTGTAAGCCCCCAGCTGAGTGGAAGCAACCCTTCTTCCGCCAGTGGAGGCATCGCTAGTCTCATCTCTGCAAGCCTTGCTTCAGCCAGTCATAACATTGTACAGGTCGGACAAATTCAAGCTCCTGCCCCTGGGCTACCGGATACTCGACTCGTCATGGGCCAGACACTTCCTTATACCAGTCTTGCACCTTCCACGCTTGCCAGCCCGCCAGCACCGACCAATCTTAGCAAAGCGGCTGTTGCTGTAAGTGGTGAACGGGGTCTCGGTACCGGACGTTCAGGTAACATGCCCGGTGGGCTCATGGCCAACTTGTGGGGCTCGGTCAATTGGGGATACGTCAATATTCTTGGGCGCGAGGAGGATTTGAGCACCCGTGATCGCAGCCAGTCCGGGCCTCCAAGCCCTATAAACCCCTCTCCAGTTGTCTGGCCGAATAGTGAAAAGGCCGAGGTGGTGCCCAACCCTACCGTTCAGGCTGGTGTCGCTCATCGCAAGTCAGCTAGCATGGGCGGACCTGTCCCGGCCATCGTCAAGACCGCACCTGATGAAGAGGACTTCCCTGCCTCCTATCCGCTTGCGTTGCGGATGCAAGATGCCCAGTTTCGTATATTGTTCCCTACAGTGCCACGATCCGAGAAGGTGGTGCTAGTGTTCCGCGCTGTATGGAACCCGACAGAGCAGCAAGAATTCCCGGGTCGTGTATATGTCACAACCAAAGATGTCTACTTTTACAGTAACCACTTGGGTCTCGTGCTTGTCACCGGCATCAGCATGGCTTCTATCGATGAAGTTACTGCTGCGCCGGGCAAAGACTGCGACTTTCTGTTTCTTCATTTCAAGTCTGGCTCGAGAGATGATGGTGCAACTAGACTTACTGTGAAGACATTCCTCGAGCCCCTGAAGCTGCTTTTGCATCGCTTGAACTACTTGGTCCGTAGCGCTTCCACCGAGCAAAGTCTTGAGGAGACAATCAACAGATTAATCAGATTCGAGGCAGATGATGGCCATCACTCCGCGGGCGAAGATGGCTGGGAGGAGGTATCCCCAGATACGCCCATGGATCCAGGATATGGCGGGAAGAATATGAAGACAAGCCTCCGGATCGATGGTAATCTGTTTGGACCATCAGGCGCGAGCGCCGCCAAGAATGCAGCCAAATTCAAGTTGCCGTCACAAGCTGTAGTCTTCGCCCCTGCTGGGATGACAGAGGTTGCGGTAGAGAAGGATTACGACATCAGTGCAAAAGGATTGTTTCATATTCTCTTCGGGGATAAGAGTGCAGTGTTCCAACTCTTATACCGAGAACGAAGAGCATCGCGTGTTGTCCAGGGACCGTGGATAACGAGCGAGAAGAACCTCCAGCGACGAGACTTTGAGTACGAGATTGTGCAGCCTAGTAAGAATGGCGCTGTTGTCATCAACGACTATCAGGTTATCGAGGTGATGAACGATCACCTTTGTTACGTAGTCTCCGATCGGAAGACTCCTTGGTATCTGCCAGGTCATGAGCGGTTTGTGTTGCTTAGCAAGATCGTCATCACACATGTCTCGAAAGCGCGCTGCAAGCTTGCTTTACACACAAAGGTGGACTGGAAACGCAATCCTCGCTTCGCCAAGAAGTTGATAGAACGTCAGGCGTTGCAAGACATGGAGTTAGAGGCTCAAGATCTCGTTGATGTCGTCAACGATCAAGTTGCAAGGCTTGGTCACAATAGAAGTACTAACAAAGTCACCAATATCTTTGGCCAGATTGGTGTACAAGCTCAAGCCGTGCAACTGGATGCACAGGATATCCCACCTCCAAACCGGCCGCGCAAGTTCAAGCTCCGGCCACAGACAACAGCCTCGTTCATTTTGCAGCTCATTGGCAACATTGTCATCAGCGTACTCTCAACGGTCATGAGCTGGATATTGGCGATTGTCGCTGGGCTCGGAAAGGTCATCTCAGCGCATAGTTTGCTCTTTGGCCTGTTGCTAGTCAGCGGTGGAGCGAACTTCTTCTACACCTCCAGGGACAGCTGGAGCTGGTGGAATGAGCGAAACGCCGCCAACTATCTGTCACGCCTAGGTGTAGGTCCATCAACTACGCTGACGCGCGCAATTTATATTCGCGACATCGAAGAGTCGTTCCTCAACCCCAATAGCACAAGTATCGGGTTATCAGTGCCTTTATCTGCCACTGATAACAAATGGTATTATCGTCCCGCACCGACATTCCAACTCTGCTAACATCGTACAGCCACCAAACATTCACCACCCTCCTCAACGACCCGTCATCAATACATCAAACACAATCTTTCTTCAGCCCTTCCACACAGAGTACGCGGCGCCTGCACCGCACTCGACAGAACCTTGGCACGCACCGCCATGACTTGCTCGTCGCGCTTCGCGTTGTCAATCGCATCGAGAAGGAAGTCGTGGAAGCAGAGTATGAGAATTGGCTGCTTGATGAGACGCACAAGTGCAGTAAAGTGGGCAAATTGCTCGAGACTGCAGCGAAGAAGGGCAAGGAGAAGCATGTCGAGGACTGGGTGAAGGGGTACTGTGGGGATTGTGAGAGGAGTTTGAAAGTAGTGGAACAAGGGAGGAAGGGGCTGATGTGAGTGTAGAAGGAGTGGGCTTGTAATTACTACTGCATAGCGTAGGTGTTGAGAAACAAGGAGTAATAAAATGGTATTTGGTGTGGCACGGTCATTGTGGCTTTTGTTTGCTTCGCTGTTGCCGGGACCAATCCACTGTGCATATGTACACCTCAGCCTTGATCTTGGCGCATGAACCCCTCTTCCAATACTAGTATATAACCCTTGACGCTTCTCCGGTCCTCGATTAGGCTCTCCTCTTCCCTAAATGACCCCGCACAGAGAAAGCAATGGAAGAAATATCCATGACATGTAAGCTGGGAGACAGCGAGGTCGTGGTAAACGGCGGCTTACGCATCTCGTTCCACCGTACGATTCGCGTTCCGGACAATGACCAGATATCTCTCCTTCCACCGGACTTAGGCGCCTATCCACTCTGGTCCGTACAAAAGTACAGCACGAAAATGCCGGTCGAGATGGCTGCCAAAGGCGGTCTCTTCTTTCCTATGTACCGTAAGTGCAATCGCGTTGGGAAGGCTCTAGAACAAGGCTAACTTCGCACACAGAGAGTGAAGCGATGTGGATCAACTTTGAATGTCACAACACTCAGGACTACATGATCAAGGTCTACGTAGGTGGGGTAAATGCCATCTCTGGTGAGCCTGCAGTTGAGGATGCTGGCACGAAGCTTCGCCGCCAGGCAAAACTCGCGAGACAGTACGACAACGTTGATGCTGCCATATCACTCCAGGATTACCTCATCGTTCCAGGCCAGAAATGGCTGGATGGTATTGCGGACGCCAACGGCAGTGTTCGACAATTCGTAGCTATGCCATTCGGTAGTGGTTATTCAGTTGAGTCGCAGGTCACCAGCAAGGACGCTGCTGGTGGTATTCAGTTTGAGATCACTCCTTACAAACCTCGTCAAGAGGCTCTGAATACCCGTCGCTCTGCAAATGGCACATCAAGAACCGTGTCCCTCATCGTAAGGACGTTGACTGGCAAACCCATCAATATTAGCGTCGGGGAAAAAGACACAATCTCCATGATCAAGGACATGATCCAAACGAAGGAAAACATTCCTACCGATCAGCAGCGTCTCATATTTGACGGTAAACAAATTCAAGGTAATTGCGGTCATACTTCTCAAAAGAATCACAATTAATACGTATTCCAGATGGATTAACACTTGCTGATTACGGAATAAAGGAGGTATGTTGACTCAGTCCTGATGTCCAAATCGATCATCACTAACATATTCCAGGGATGCAATATTCATCTCGTTCTCAGACTTCGTGGCGGAGGCACTGGTCCACCCCCAGAGATGGCCGTCGCGGCTGGTGGGAGAATCAAGCAAAAGATCATGGCCGACGATCTCGGCGAACTCTGGCAGAGCGGTCGAACTACCGTCTTCAACGTCCAGATTCTCAACTCTATTTTTTACCGTTCAGTCACTGGCGAAGACCCTCCCATGAAGCCGATCGATGCAAAGACATACACACAACACGGCTTTCCTTTCTTCATGATGTACGAGGAGCCGAGTGGCATCTCTGGTAACTTCAGCATGGTCAAGTCTGTTCGCCAGATTGATGGGAAGAAAGACGAAGTTGTCATACCCAAGGTCGTTGAAATCGGTACGCAAGCGGCTCAAATCCCCGTTGGCCTGACGAATCCCAACGGTCCGCTTCGCAAGTTCAGGACTGTTGGCGATCTTAAGAAAGAGCATAAGGGTTATCATGTTGCTACATTCTAGACGTATCAAATACGTCATAGGATCTGGTGGCAGATATCGCACTCAGAAATTCAGACATATTTGAAGATGATTCAGTGAGGTTGAGACATGGACATGAGTAATCTGACAGTATGAGGTGGAGATCTCGACCAGGATAACATGGTAGCTCTGCTGCAAGATACATGTAATGATTGTTTTTCATTCTCTCCACATTCTTTCCCACCGCGATATTCGTGATCATTTTGTTCCGTCATCGTCGTAGTCGTAGTCGCCCTAGCTCATCGATACTAACAAAACAGTCAGCACCCCGCATCCCATGCTTTCTTCCAACCATCACATACCTTGATAAACCCAATATCTTTCGCATGCTCACGAAAAGCCTGACGACTCATATTAAGTCCGTACTTGCGGATGATGCCGGATTTCTTCTTGTCGCCCGTGACTACACTGTTCATATCATCGTTATATCAGCATCTATCTATTTTTGCATGCATCTTCAAAACAACATAATGTACTGTTTTTTTCCTTCTCTTTTGTTCAAAATCTGCGGGGGGAAGAGAGACTGGGATAAAACTGACCAGCCAATCGAGCCTTTACCGTACGTCCGCGGATGCGAGTACCAAACCGATTCGTGCGACATGGTTAAAGTGCTGCCTTTTCTCTCTCTCTCTAGATACAGATGAAAAGAAC